>OJDI01000031.1_pt1 | contig 78101 bp, 84 predicted proteins | sample 1592601 | NCBI WGS metagenome assembly OJDI01 (sample SAMN05416845, study PRJEB24817) | seawater metagenome | isolation source: Sea water | place: Canada:Atlantic | collected 2013-07 | reverse complement strand
TTTGGCCTCGTGTGAAACAGCAATCAATAACCGATATAGAAAATCACGAAAGAGGGGTCCGGAGCATAAAAAACCAGATCTCGATGATTGAAAAAGAAAATCAGGACTCCCTCTCTCTGGCTCAGGAGACTATTGAGAAATACAAAGGAGCCAGGGCCTTTGAAACCATTGACTGGGTGGTAATGGAGGACGGCAGCTTCATGGTGCTTTCCGGAAGCATGCATCATACCAACATATTCAAAGATACCATCGAAGAAACGCCACACGAGAACATACAGTCCGCCCTCTACCTAATTTACAACGAAAACTTCGACACACTATTTGCTTATGAAGATGCGCTACAGCAAATAGCGGAGCTTTGATCATACTTCAATAAAACCCAGTCGCTGACTTGAACGGGCGGCGAATCTGCCCGTTTTATCACCTCTTCCCAAAAGGACAACTCAATGAGCAAAGATATTGACATCGAAAAATACACCTCCGAAGACATCACTACTGAAAAGCTTTCTGAGCTAATCTCCAAGAAAGCCTCTTTTCAAATTGTCGCGGTCAAAAATATTAGCTCCGTGGTAAACAAAGTCGAGGGCGCTATTGAAAAGAAAGGACTACGTTGCCGCGTGTACACGGAATACAGAGCGGCCTCCTTAGCCAGCTTCGCTATCCCGACTGGCTTTACCCAGGTTACTGGCTTTGCCTCAGTGATTGGCATCGCCGCTCATAACCTCGCCACTTTCAACCCTGATTATGAGATAGGTAAGAACAAACCTGCCGGCAAAGTCACCGTCATTTACAAAAAGGACTGATTCTCAACAGAATCAGTTAGTCGATCAGCCCACTTCAGGTTGGTGTACAAACTCTTCTTATCCATATTCGGGATGGCAAAACCCTACACCATCAAGAGGATTTGCGAACTCGAAACAACGGCAAAGAAGATCAGTAACCCATGTCCTGATGTTGGGCTTGCTCGGCTAGGGAACGCATGGCTTCCTGACTCTGCTCATCCCGTCTTACTTCGATCAAAAGCTGATCCCAGTCATCGGGAGGGCGGCCACTTTTCAACATTTTGCGGAAAACCCGGCAGGCATCATCTGTGCTCTCATACGCCCACTTAGTGCCTTCATCATTTACCCAAGCATAGACAATCACCTTGCTTGAGGCGTGATAACGAAAGAATAACCGGTATTGCTGAGAAAACTTCGCGCAGAACCAGTGCTTGTGATCAGCGCCAAGCGTACCACCCTGCCGGCACTCCGGCCTTGCAGGGTCCTGCGGGATAACCTCGAATGCTAACTTGGCAATCGCAGCCAATCGCTTGGTAGCATTTTTTTTGGCGAACCCCTCGGCACTTTTTTCTTTGTGACTTTCGACTTGTCTTGCCAGAGTTTCAAGCTGTTCCATAAATAATGGGTGAGCGTAAACCGCCCACCCACTGATAGTTAGAGTGGTCGATTGCCTCCCACTCATTCATCGTCTTCCTGTAAAGGCGCATCCAGATCAACCTCAACACCCTTCGTCAGCGACTGAATACGCTGCATTAACGCATCCTCAACCGCAAGGATGTGCTCCGGATACTCGGCAATATCACGCGCCAGGAAATTCAAGAACGACCCCAGAGCCGGGTCGTCGCTTTCACTGGAGGCCGCGCGGGTCAAAACCACTTCGCCATTCTGGCGGATGACATAGTGAACCTTGTCTCGCTTGTTGAGTTTGAGAGCACGGCGAACCGTTTCCGGCACGGTGGTCTGATACCGATCTGTCAGCGTGGATTCAACTTCAAGGGTGGCCATGGCCGCCTCCTGCACGATGGGGGATGACAGGCAGATAGTAATGCAATCGCATTACCAAAAACATCACCCCGCCTGATCCCTTTCCCCAATTCTCTCCAGAATCCAGGACTCCACCTCGTCAGAGACCCACCCCGTTGCACGGGCACCCAGCGGAACCGGCTTTGGAAACACCCCGTCCGCAATCAGCTTGTAAATGTAGGACCGCCCCAAGCCGGTGGTGTCCATCACTTCTTTCAAACGCATGATTCTCATGAGCAATCTCCTTCATCTCATGAGATGCGGCATGGCTGTAAAAACTAACCAGCTGAATCGCCACCAGTACTCTAGACACTTCTCAGCCGTTCTTGGTGACGCTTTTCATACTCTACCGGCGACAACTGCTCATTAGAACCATGGTGTCGCCGGTTGTTATAGAACATCTCGATATAATCAAAAATATCTGCTCGGGCGGCGCCCCGGCTGCTGTAGATCTTTCGCTTTATCCTCTCCCTCTTCAACAGCTGGAAGAAGCTCTCAGCAACAGCATTGTCGTGGCAGTTACCGCGCCGACTCATGCTGCCCTCCAGGTCGTGCGCCTTCAGAAACGAGTCCCAGTCGTGGCTGGTGTATTGGCTGCCTTGGTCGGAGTGCACAATCACTTTGCCCTCAGGCTTGCGACGCCAGACAGCCATCAAAAGTGCATCCAGCGCTAGCTCCTTGGTTATCCTGGATTGCATTGACCAACCGATCACCCGTCTTGAGAACAGATCCAGAACAACCGCCAGATACAACCAGCCTTCATGTGTGCGGATATAGGTAATATCCGTTACCCAGCTCTCGTTCGGCGCTTGCGGATTGAACTGCCGCTGCAGGATATTCGGTGTCACCTTGTGTAGCTCCCCAGCCCTATGGCGTGGCTTACGATAACCAACCTGCGCTCGTATTCCCGCGTGGCGCATCAGCCGGTGGACTCGATTGGGCCCGCATTGCTCGCCATACTCGCGTAGATCAGTATGGATTTTCCGGTAGCCATACACGGCTCCGGATTCCAGCCAGAACTGCTTGATCAGACCGGACAGGCGCTCGTCCTCGATTGCACGAGCTGAACGAGGCTGTCTCTGCCAGGCGTAAAAGCCACTGGGGTGAACGTCCAACAGAGAACACAGTGAGCGAATTGGCCACCGCTCGCTGTGCTCCTGAATGAAGGCGTACCTCAATCGGACTGACTGGCGAAGTACGCCGCGGCTTTTTTTAGGATGTCTCGCTCTTCGGTAACGCGCTTGAGCTCTTTCTGGAGTCGGCGGATCTCGGATTGGTCATCTGCATTGGCCTGATGCTGCTCGGAATCCGGGCCGAACTTCCTGATCCAGGCGTACAGACTGTGGGTGGTGACGCCGAGTCGATAAGCCACTTGGGCCACACTGTGACCACGATCGGTCACCTGACGAACCGCCTCAATCTTGAATTCTTCGGGATAGCGCTTGCTGCTCATAGATACCTCTCTGGTTGCCATTTTGGATGGCTGAAAGGTGTCTAGCAAACTGGTGGCGATTCAAGCCTGACCGCTACCGACGGCTGCACCCAAAGCTATTGGAGCCATCTCCATATCGCTTGGTCTCGGCCTTGGCGAAATAGCTAAGCCTCCTGAATAGATCCACGTACCGGTCAAGTATCGTCATTGAGTTCGCATCAATGTAGTAGGTCCCATTGGAAGGGAAATGCACTAGCCCCTTTCCTTCAGCCCAAGGAAGCCTCAGCGCACTGCACCAGGCGCTACGGATTCTTCCCGACATATTTTCCGCTGCGATCCTTTCCTCTTCTTCCGGGTGGCCATTAGGGCTGAATGCCCCCAGATAACGATAAGCGTCTCCGTTCAGCAATATGCAACAATGGTAATGACGATGGCGCGATCTGTTTTGCTCTCTCGCCCAGACATATCTGAGCTCACAAGAGTGCACCCGCTGTCCCTGCCTCGCCTTTCTCAATTGATGGGCGTTGATTTTCGCCTGTAGTGATTCAAAGAAGCTCGATATCACACTGGAGTCTGGTTCAGGGAAGTCGACAGGGATTCTGAGATCGAAGCGGATAGCCGTGGTTCGTCGGTACCTGTCCACCGCCTTCTTCATGGTTTCCAGGGTTCTCTCGAGATACTGCTCAATGTAGGGAGAGTGCTTGGGCAGCAGAGGAAGACCGTTCCATTCCGTATCTTCTACCAGGGTCAAGTTGGGGTTGTGGGGATGTCGTGTTGCCATGTCTGTGTCCTATTCGTTGTTGAACACAAGAACAGGCACACACGTAATTTCTTACTCGGATTCCCCCTCTACGCTATAGCTATCAACTACCAATCAACCCACAATGATCAAACCTATATATCTATAACCGACAGCTGAGACGCTCGAAAAAGTCACGCTGTAGCACAGCCAGCAAGGGATACGTCCGCAAAAACCGACGAATTTAGCTCTGGAAATATATGATGTCCTGACAACGCCCTTCTCCTTTCCCCCATCTGAAAATCCCGACGCACAGTCCCGACATCTAACCTCGCCTCCGGAAAGACGCTCCCTATTCAGACAATCCGCTGACGATTCTTTTTCGCAGCCCCATATGCATCAAAGAGATGCCTTTAATCTCCTTCTCTTGATTTAACCGCTCCCAACGTTTTTTCCCTCGTTGGCGATCCCGAAAAAGGAATATGCTCTCTTCCAGCCGCTCCTCTCCCCCTGGGAAAATCGCCAAAGTCCACTTCCTTCCAACGTCAGCATTGATCAGTTGATACGAGCCATAGATCCTGAACTTGGTGTTTTCACACAGAAAACACTCCAAATCCGCCTCCCTCAGAGCCTCCTTATAGAGGCTAGCGGCCACATCAGCCCATTTCTTCACCCCATGATCCACAAAATACTCCACCACATCAGGTAACAGTGCCCTCTTGTCTTCGGCCATATGCTTAAACCAATGTTCCGTTCCCAGCTCTCGTTCCAAATCCTTACTTAATGGCTCACCCTCCCCATCACCAAGGCTATCCTCATCCACAACACTCCTTTCAAGAAAAAGGCATGCATGCCGCCCCAGCAGGCAGGAGAGATGTCGTGCGGTCTTAAACCACGGCCGGTCCCGGAAATATTCACTCCATCCAGCCGGCAAGCCCTCTCTTTGCTCAATCTTAGCCAGCTCCTCCTTATCAAGCCTCCTAAAAGTTCTTGCTCCAAAAAGGCCATAGAAATCGCATATCCTATCAAGCGGCCTCCAAGCCAACCGATCGAATACATAGATACAATGGACCCTATCCTCCCCGAAGAAAGAATGCCCTAAATTGAGCCAATAGACCCCTGGCCTTCTCCCAAACAGATGTTTACTGCTAATACCGGGTAGCCAGTTTCTGAGCACCCCAACCTCAGCAAGTTGATTGAGCGCATACCGAAACTGTGACTTTTCAAGTCCCGCCATCTCTCTCAAAGCCTTCTCCCCATAGCCACTGACATACCCTGTCTTATCAGCAGACATCACAAGCACCCCGAGCAAGACCAAGCTGTTCACAGTCAGCGCATCGCTCCCCTCTTCCCTTTTCACCCGAATCCGACCCAACCTTTCATTTTGGCAAAAGAGCCCCCTGATCAAATTTTGATTTAGTGAAAAAGTCTTATTACCCTCTACTAGCGCAGCCAGCCTCTCAATATTGATTCTGAAGCTTTTCTGCCTCCTGCCCCTTTTGCTCTCAGCTCCCGGCATAGGACAGGGCTCAACCACACCTACCTCAACCCAAGCATTCCTAGAGCTGCTCACATAGCGGTCATTGAGCTGGATCTTTTGTGCTAGATCTTTTACTTTATCCGTGACGGTGTTGGTCCCGTAGCGCCTCCAAACCGCAATGAGGAAATACTTGTCTATTGCAGACACCCGGTCATCCCGGAGTTTGAGAGCCCAGCAGATAACATCTTCGTTAGTCACAATTAATCCCCATATTTTTACCCTAAAATTGTAGCGACTAGAGTAGCTTCGGCGCCAATGATGTTACAGCTCAACATTTTCTATTGCATTAATCTAAAACTAGTTTAAAACTAGTATCCACTAGTTTATAACGTTACGGACACGGCAGTCATGTCAATAGTCGAGCTCTTGAATCAAGGCGATACCGCTGAATACGAATGGGCTCTGAGCTACCTACGGAAGAAAGGCTACTCTCGATCAGTCCCTCCACACGACAGCACGTTTCAGCAACTACAACAGGTCAATCGCCTAGATAAAGAGGCAATGCGATTATTCGAGGCAGCCCTCGACCGCCACAGAAAGCGACAAGAATCAAAGCAAAAGGGGGAGAAAAATTACAACTTTTTTCTTAGCAAAAAAGCAGACGACCAACTCACAAAATTGCGTAACGAATACCGAAAATCCGTGCCTGAGATGCTCGAGTTTCTGATCAATCAATCAGCCAAAGATTTTGAGTGGGGGAAGAGGGAGGGAAAGCGAATGGCCATGGCAACTGCCCACACCAGGAAAGCCACTCTATTTCAGCCAGACAACTCACAAGCGATCCTAGGAAGTCAGATCGAAGGTCTTGTGAATGCCGTGGAATCCAGGGACCGAATTATCAACCAACAGATAAACATGCTATCCGAACTACAAGCAAAGCTAGAAAGCTGGGGGTTCTCCAACGAAACGCCTGGCCCAGATTATGAGACCCTAAAAGCTCAACACTTCAAGAAAACTGAACAATCAATCCGTCTAGAGCTCGAAAAACGCTCCCAGCAACAAACTGAGACTGACGACGACAGACAAGACCAAGATGCACAGGCATGACCTCAAACTAGCGACTTACCCCATACACCTTCCTTGACTTATCAAGCTGTCGACTGATCAGTTTAGCAATACCGCCATCCACGCCGAAATCTCTGGCAACAACAGAGAAATCAGCGAGAACATCCACGGCCTCGTCAATATCGTGCTGGGCCTGCTCCCATTTGGCGTAGCCCGCCCGCGCCGCCAGCGCCTGAATAGCTTTCAGCGGCGGATTCTTGCCGAAACCGGCATAGGCAGTGGCATGCTCCTGGTATGGATGAGGGCTAAAGGTCACATCGTAGAAAGGGGCTGGCGTCCATTCGCCAGCATCATCCTGCAGGAAAGCCCAGTTCTTGCTGTGGTCATCCTGGTTACAGGCAAGCAGGTTGAACATGGCTCTGCGGAACTGCAGTTTGCCGACCGCTGGTGAGCGGCACAGGTGGCGGCTGGCCTTGATCAGATCTTCGTAATCCAGGCTAGGCGTCCGGAAATCTGCATCCAGCAAGCCACAGGCACTGTGCATGTGGAGTCGACCTGCCTTTTGGTGGTGGCTTATCCAATCGAACCGCTTTACCCCGAGCCAGGCACGGGCGCCGCTTTGCTCTGGTGCCTCAAACAGCCGCCACTCAGGTGGCTCCAACCCCAGCTTTCCGGCCAGGCGCAGATAGACCGCTTCACAGAGCCCTTCTTCATGCCCGAGGGGCAGATTCCGGGAGGTAAATTTGACCAACCAGGCCTCATTCCCCGGCCTCGCCACCGTATGGCAGCGATCTGGCTCATCCGGGGAGATGTAGAGCTGCGCCTTGGGCCTGGCACCACCGGAGCTGCCTGCTGCCACCAGATCCGCCAGCACCTCTTCCGTCTGACCGTCAAAAAACGCCTGCGCCTCCATTCCCAGCGTCGCTAGGTCGATGTCGCCGGCTGAAGCAACCTGGTATTCCGAGGTCGGAGAGAATGACAAGGCCCCCATCCCGGAAGCCCCTACAAACGCCAGGCGATCCATGGCGGTAATCTGGGCAGGGAGAATGCCATGCTGTCTGAATACCCGGTCTTGCAATAGCGACCCCCAACCATCAGGCAGGCTATCGCCGAACAGACCATGCAGGCCGGAGTGCGGCCTTTTGGGAGCAAGCTGCAGCTCCGTGGTTGCCTTTAGGCCAAAGGGCGAGAGGTTGCCATATCGCCCCAGATAATCTGCATCGTACTGAAAGAAGACGCCCTGCCGATTCTGCGCCAGCACACCCACCGTCACCGCCTGCCCCGTTGCCAGCGTGCGGGTTACCGTCAGCTTGCGGACCGGCTTAAAGGTCATCGCTCAACACCTCATCGATACTGGATGGCATCTCGGCTTGGTCAGGGGAGTGACGAGTTAGCGTGTACAGGCGACGCAGATCATCGAGGCTCTGCCACAGCAACAGCAACTGCCGGAACGAGATTTGGCCGGTGAGCTCGAATTTCTTGATGGTGGATGCTGGCACACCGCTACGCGCAGCCAGCGCATCGCGAGATAGCTTGGCCTGCCTGCGTAGACGTCGCAGGTGAGCGGCAAAGGCTTGCTGGACATCGGTATCGTCGATCAGGAACGGCGTCATATCATTCCAAAGCAGACACAATGACGCCCAATTATTGCACAAATCCAAAAAATAGACACTATTATGTCTTTTTTAGACCAACACTGTCCCGGCCGCCATATTGGTGCGGTCCAGAACCTGAGGAGCCATAAGAAAGCTGCAGAGGAATTACGCCTGATGAAGGCAGCGAAGGCGCTGATTGGTTTTTATGAAGACAACACGGTTATCGCTGGAGGACGCTCGGCATCAAGCAACCAGAGCGCCCCCACAAGCCACTCAGGCCAGCACTTCCAGCCCCTTTTCCGCCACCAGATTCAGCAGCTTTAGCGAAGGGCCATTCGGTTTTTTCTGGCCTTGCTCCCACTTCTGCACCGTGGACACACTGGTATTCAGGTAGGCAGCAAATACGCCTTGGCTGGCGCGATTTCGGGTGCGGATCCTTCTGATCTGCACCGCCGTATACTCTTTCACAGGCGGCAGACAGAGCGCATCGAACTCACGGAGCGTCGCCTCTTTCATCACCCCCGCTTCGTGCAGATCTTTCGCCGATTCATGCACTGCGTCCAGGATTGACTTACTCATCACTCTGCACCTCAATTAACGCGCCACTCTTTATCGCTTTGGCCAGTGCCCTATCGCTATAGCTGAGCAGCTCTTTTGCCAAGCATTTCAAGGCCTTCAGTCCATCGGCGGATGATATTGGCGCGAGCGCTTTTAGCGAAGCCATAAACGAAGAAGGCCTTATCGCCAACCCTGTACGCCAGCAGGCGTCCTCATCCCACCACTTTTGCCTTGACCACCGACAGCCACACGCTTTTTCAGCACATGGCCACCCAAATTCGCATCAATCAGGCCACGTTCCATTTCATCAACCGCCGCAAGCAGCAGAGCGTAATTCAAGCCCTCTTTTGATGCCCACTTACTGAATGGCCTGTTCTTGAATATGCGCATCTCATACCCTTGCCTTTCTCGTCAAAGTGTAGCACCTGGTGCTACACACTGTCACACCACTATCATCACTCTAGTAGCAACAACAGGGCAGATAAATGGCCCATCCACCTTCCTCACACACCCCAAAGCGGTTAAATTTCGACCAGAAACACACAAAACAAAAGGCCCCGCGTATTTGCTCATTAAGCTAAATCAAGGACTTAAAAGTGGTGGGCAACATGGTGGGCAAAGCAAAAACCGCCATGCAAAAACACAGACAACCAATTGATTTTCAAGTATTTTTAACTTTTAACCAACAAACAGATCCAGAATATCGAGTAACGCTTTCATGTGGCGCCTCACTACTAAAAAAGCCGGCATGACGCCGGCTTTTTTAACGCTGCCTAACCGCTAGCCCTACACCTCCAGCCACTCCTTGCGCACGGCGTCATCGTTGCGCAGTTCATCCGGGGTGCCCTGGAAGACGATCTGGCCGTGGCCCATGACCAGGACACGGTGGGAGATATCCATGGCGATGGAGAGTTTCTGCTCCACCAGCAGGATAGAGACGCCGGCGTTGGCGATTTCCGAGATCAGGTCGGCGATCTGTTTGACGATGAGCGGGGCCAGGCCTTCGGTGGGTTCGTCGATCATGATCAGGGACGGGTCGCCCATCAGGGTGCGGGTCATGGCGAGCATCTGCTTTTCACCGCCGGACAGCACCCCCGCCGGTGAGTGTTCGCGGCGGGCCAGGTTGGGGAACATGTCGAGCATTTTTTCCACGGTCCACTTGCCGGGTTTGCTTGGGTTCTTCAGGCCCAGCTCCAGGTTTTGTCGCACCGTAAGAGAGGGGAAAATATCCCGGTCTTCCGGCACATAACCCAGGCCCAGCCGCGCAATCCGGTGATTGGGCCAGCCGGCAATTTCCGTACCCTGAAAACGGATGGAGCCCGTAGGCGGCACTTCCCCCATGATGGACTTCACCGTGGTGGATCGACCGACCCCGTTCCGCCCCAGCAATGACACCACTTCGCCTTCCTGCAGGGAAAAATTCACCCCCTGAAGAATATGGCTTTTACCGTAGTAGGCATGTAAATCCTGTACGTCCAACATCAGGCTGCCTCCTCACCCAGATAGGCTTCTTTCACCCTGGGGTCATTGCGAATCTGTTCCGGGGTGCCCGTGGCAATGATTTCGCCATAGACCAGTACCGAAATCCGGTCGGCCAGTTCGAACACCACGCCCATGTCGTGCTCCACAATCATCAAGGTGCGCCCGGCAGCCACCTTGCGGATCATGTCCACGGCCTGTTCGGTTTCGGTGTTGCTCATGCCGGCGGTGGGCTCATCCAGCAGCACCACCTGGGCATCGCAGGCGATGGTCATACCGATTTCCAGCGCCCGCTGGCTGGCATAGGGCAATGCCCCGGCCGGCACCTCGCGTAACGCTTGCAGGCCGATCAGTGTCAGCACTTCTTCGGCACGCTGATTGGCCTGACGGATGCCGGCGGCCGGCCGCCAGAAGACATATCCGGCCTTGCTGTTCTTCAGGCAGGCGCAACGCAAATTTTCAAACACGGACAAGTTGGTGAACACATTACTCACCTGAAACGAACGCGACAGGCCCAGCTGCTGGATCTTGTCCGGCGACAGACCATTAATGCGTGTGCCGTTCAACGCCATGTCACCACTGGAGGGCTGCAAGGCGCCGGACAGCAGATTAAAGAAGGTGGATTTACCGGCCCCGTTCGGGCCAATGATCGCGTGGATTTCACCACTGCTCACCTCCAGGTCCACACCCCGAATAATATCCGCCGAACCAAAACTTTTTCGTAATGCCTGGATCGATAGCGCTGTCATTATTCGCTCTCCCGCAGGGTTCGGGTGGCACGCATCAGCGTGATGCCACTGGCCACCAGCGCCACCACGGCGCCCCACTGCCACACACTGGTTTCATTCAATGTCATGCCAAAAAACTGGCTGATGCTGTCGCTGCCGTGACGCCAGTGGAACAACAGCTCCACAGCCAGTGACAACCCGGTGGCAATCAGCACCACTGCCGCTGCACCCGTCAGCCAGCCCGGCAGGCACGACGTCAGCAGGCCCTCGCGCCAGGCCACACGCACCTGCTCGATGCCACCGGCCAGACCGCGCGGGGCGAACATGACAATGCTCAGGAAAATCAGCCCCACATACAGGATGGAAGCATCGGTGTAGTCGCTCAGCATGGAGTTGATCAGGGTGACCACGATGGCACCCACGATCGGGCCATAGAACACACCCAGCCCCCCCACCGCCGCCATTAACAGCGCCATGCCGGAAGGAATCAGACCTAACGATTCCGGGGTAATGATTTCATAGTTCACCGCCGCCATGCCGCCAGCCAGGCCACCAAAGGAACCGGAAGCGATAAAGATCAGATAGCGAATATTGCGCGGTTGGTAACCGATAAAGGCCATCCGGTCCGGGTTGTCACGCACCGCATTAGACATGCGCCCCAGCGGCGTGCGGGTAAAGGCCCACATGGCAGCCACCGCCACCAGGGTCCAGAAGGCAATAAATCCGTACACATCCCGGGCACTGGACAATTCCAGCCCGAACCACTGCGGCCCGACCATGCGATTGGCAAAAATACCGGCTTCGCCGCCAAACAGGGACGGGAACATTTGCCCGGCTGCTGCCACCAATTCCCCTAGGCCCAACGTGATCATGGCAAAGGCGGTACCGGCGCGGCGGCAGAACGGCCAACCGATCACCAGCGCCACCAGCCCACCGGCGATCATGCCCACCAACGGCATACTCACTACCGGGATATGCGCCCAGAAACCTTCACCGGTATAGCTCGCTTCATCGATGGCATTCATGGCATGCATGGCCGCATAACTGCCCATGCCGAAGAACACCGCATGCCCAAACGACAGCATGCCGCCCTGCCCCAACAGCATGTTGTAGGACATGGCGAACACGATATTGATACCGATCACATTCATCAGGGTGAAGGCGGTGCCGCCTTCGAATAAAAACGGTAACACCGCCATGACTGCCAAGCTGATCACCCAGGGCATCAGCGAACGCCAGGGCATGGACGGAGATGATGTTGCCACTGCAGTTGCTTCACTCATGGCTCAAGCTCCCCCATCAAACCGCGTGGGCGGAAAATCAGAATCAGTACCAGCAGAATAAAGGGCGTCATTGGCGCCAAGCTGGCCAGAGTAATACCCGTGATTTCTCCGTAGGGATCCACGTTCATGCCAATGCCGTTGAGCAGATCGCCCACGGAGGCATTCATGGCCACAAAGAAAGTCTGGATCAGGCCGATCAACAAGGACGCATAGAACGCTCCCAACAGGGACCCCATGCCGCCCACAACCACCACCACAAAGACGATAGGCCCAAGGCTTTCTGCCATGCCCGGTTCGGTGGCCAGCAATGGCCCGCCCATCACCCCGGCCAGGCCGGCCAGGGCACAACCAAACCCGAACACACCCATAAACAAACGCGGCACGTTATGGCCCAGATGGCCCACCATATTCCCGTGGGTTAACGAGGCCCGCACCATCAGGCCGACGCGGGTTTTCTTGAGCAGGTACCAGAGCGCCACCAGCATCAGCGCGGAAATCAGGATCACCCCGCCCCGGAAAATCGAATAATCCGTACCCATCAGGGTGAACAGCGGCTCGCGCAGGTAAGCCGGCTCACGGTACGCCACGGATACCGGCCCCCAGATCAACTGCACCAGCTCGTTGATCACATAGGCCAGGCCAAAGGTAAATAACAATTCGGCCACGTGGCCGTTTTCATGGACGCGGCGCAGGCCGTATTTTTCAACCAACGCGCCCAACAGCCCCACGACCAGAGGCGCCAGAAACAGGGCCGGCCAGAAGCCCACCACCATCCCCAGGCTGTAGGCCACATAGGCACCAAGCATATAAAAACTGGCATGGGCGAAATTGAGCACGCCCATCATGGAAAAAATCAGCGTTAAACCGCTGGACAGCATGAACAGCAACAAGCCGTACAAAATGCCGTTCAGCGTGGAAAAAATAATAATTTCGAGCATGCAAAAGCTCCTGAAGCAGCCGCGGAATGCAGCTGCTTCGACTCAATCCAACAAGATCAATCCATTGCGCGTTGTCCGGCGTTTATTTCGGACGACGCATGCGGCAAGTGGTAGGCAGCGTGACGTCATCACGTTCGATCCGCGCCACTTTGTGGAAATTGAACTCGGTGCCTTCGGCGCCGTATTTCATGCCGTCATCCATCACCGAGATAAACATGGGCAACTGGATCTGGTGATCTTCCGCACGCATCACCAGCTCGCCAGTGGTGCTGGTCAGCGTCATCCCTTCCAGCGCTTTGGCAATGACCACCGGGTTTACGCTTTTCTCCTGGTCAGCGGCTTTCTTGAGCATGTCCAGCATGTTGCTCAAACGCAGATAGTAGAAATCCCAGTTGGCTTTTTTGTATAAATCGACTTGGCGCTGCGCCATTTCCGGGTCTTCAAAATCGCCGTAGTACTCATTGATCTGATACAGGCGGTCCACGCCTTTTTCACCCAGCTGGGTGGCCACGCCAGAGCTGGCGCCGTAGTAGGTAAAGAAAGGCGCATCCAGACCAAAGTCTGCTGCTGCTTTCACCAGCAACGTCATGTCCTGGCCCCAGTTACCGGTAATCACCGCGTCGGCACCGGATGCCTGTATTTTGGAAATGTACGGCGTGAAATCCTTCACTTTTGCCAGCGGATGAAAGTCATTGCCGACCACTTCGATGTCCGGGCGCTTTTCTTTCAGCATCTTGCGGGCCTGCGCGGAAACAGAGCGGCCATGGCTGTAATCCTGATTAATCAGGTAAACCTTTTTTATCTCTTTCTGGCCGGCCAGATAATCGGTCAGCGCGTTCATCTTCATGTCGGAATTGGCATCGAAACGAAAATGCCAGAATGAACAACGCTCATTAGTAAAGACCGGGTCCACCGCCGCGTAGTTGAGGAACAGGCGCTCGTCACCCGGGTTGCGGCGGTTATGCTTTTCGATACCGGCGATCAGTGCCGAGGCCACCGAGGAACCATTGCCCTGGGTAATAAAATCCACGCCGTTATCCATGGCTTTCTGCAACTGAACCAGGCTTTCCTGGGGGCTTAGCTTGTTGTCCAGGCCGACGATTTCGACCGGGTGACCATTCATGCCGCCGTTGGCATTGATTCGCTCAGCGGCAAATTTCAGGTGCTCATAGGCAGGCTGACCCGCTGATGCCATGGGCCCACTGAGTGGATCAATCAATGCAATTTTTACCGGCTCTGCAGCCTGGGCCGCAGTGGCCAGCAGCAGCGTTGATACCACGGCGGCCAGAAACGTTTTCATCATGTTGCTCTCCCTGTTTGTTGTTATTGCCATCACGCCAATGGCGCCATGGCAATGCGCACACGCTTGTCTTTTTTATGCGTTATTGCTGCCAATAACGGTGTTTATCTTTTCTTTTTTCCAGGAGGCGAAACAAAATATCCCGCCATCTCTTTTCACATACCAACGAGTATGTATCAGCCATTTTCCTGCTGTCTACCGGCTGACTCAGGGAATTTCGAACTATTTTTTATTTTTTGAAAAATCGACCAAGCCCACCCATAACCCGATGATTCTATTAAGAAATTGAGATTTTTTGTGGATAGAAAGAAGAATAGCGCAGCCGCGCCATATACAAATTTGGCTATTTAGTTTCCCTTTTAGGGCGTAAAAAGACGGCACCATGAACAGGGTTAATACGGCCCTATTTATGAGTGCAATTCTGTAGAAAATTTAAAACGAACGTTTAAATTTTTAGTGTAACTAAACCACACACTTTTCTGCGTCGCGCGATCCATCTCATACAACGATCAATATTTCAGTACGCGGAATGGGGACGGAAAAAAAGGGAATAGGCATCGAAAATGCCGCTCACCAACACAAAAGACGGGAAGTAAAAACGCAGCAACGATAAGGAAGGGGTCGGCTTGAGGGGCCCTCAAACCGACGAAGAGAATCTCACCTGACAGATCAGTCCTGATCCGTCAGCGCGCCTTCGCTGGCGGAGCCGACCAGCCGTGCGTATTTGGCCAACACGCCACGAGTATAGCGTGGTGCCGGTTGCTTCCAATTGGCTCGCCGGCGTGCCAGCTCCGCATCGGAGAGATCCACAACCAGGGTGTTATCCTGCGCATCAATGGTGATCAGGTCGCCGTCTTCCAGTAGCGCCAGCGGGCCGCCATCGAACGCTTCCGGGGTCACGTGGCCGACCACAAAACCATGACTGCCGCCGGAGAAGCGGCCATCGGTGATCAGCGCCACCTCATTGCCCAGGCCGCGCCCCATGATGGCAGAGGTGGGGGTGAGCATTTCACGCATGCCCGGCCCACCGCGGGGGCCTTCATAGCGAATCACTACCACGTCGCCAGACACCACTGTGCCGTCGTTAATCCGTTGCTGGGCTTCTTCTTCGGAACCGAACACCCGTGCCGGCCCGGAAAAATGAGTACCTTCCTTACCGGTGATTTTTGCTACCGCGCCGTCCGGCGCCAGGTTGCCATAGAGAATGCGCAGGTGACTTTCCGCTTTCAGAGGCTCGGACAGGGGCGCAATGATGGATTGATCCAGGGGATAGGGCGCCACATCGGCCAGGTTTTCCGCCAGCGTTCGGCCGGTCACCGTCAGGCAATCGCCCTGCAATAATCCGGCCTCCAGCAGTATTTTCATCAGCGGCTGAATACCGCCAATGGCCACCAGTTCGCTCATCATGTAGTGGCCACTGGGGCGCAGGTCCGCCAGCACCGGCACCCGCTTGCCGATTTCGGTGAAGTCATCCAGTGACAGCGCCACGCCCACGGTGCGCGCCATGGCGATCAGGTGCAGCACCGCATTGGTGGAGCCGCCCAGAGCAATCACCACGGTGATGGCATTCTCGAACGCCGCGCGGGTCATGATGTCGGACGGTTTGATGTCCTGTTCCAGCAGTTTTAATACAGCGGCGCCGGCCCGCACGCAATCTTCCCGCTTTTCCTCGGACACCGCGTTCTGTGCCGAGCTGCCGGGCAGGCTCATGCCCAGCGCTTCGATGGCCGAGGCCATGGTGTTGGCGGTGTACATGCCGCCACAGGAGCCCGGGCCGGGGATGGCGGTTTCTTCAATCTGCTTGAGCTCGATCAGATCCATGTCGCCCCGGGAATGGGCGCCCATGGCTTCGAACACGGAGACAATATCGGTGTGCCCCTTGCCGGGCATGATGGTGCCGCCGTAGACGAACACACTGGGGCGATTCAGCCGCGCCATGCCCATCAGGCAACCGGGCATGTTCTTGTCGCAGCCGCCCAGGGTCACCAGGCCGTCAAACCCTTCACAGGCCGCCACGGTTTCAATGGAGTCGGCAATCACCTCGCGGGAGACCAGCGAATACTTCATCCCTTCGGTGCCGTTGGCGATGCCATCGGAAATAGTGATGGTGTTAAAAATCACGCCCTTGCCGCCGGCCGCATCAGCCCCTTCGCAGGCCTTGTCGGCCAGCTCACCAATGTGGCTGTTGCAGGGTGTCACCTGGCTCCAGGTGGACGCGATCCCCACCTGAGGTTTGTGGAAATCCTCATCGGTAAATCCCACCGCCCGCAGCATGGCCCGGCTGGCGGATTTACCGGGGCCATCAACGACCTTTGCTGAATGGCGGCGACGCGGATCGTCCTTTGAGTCACTCATAGTTTCTCCTGATTTTTCAGTTTGGGCGCCGCGGAAGAACGCCTTAACGCTTCACTGCCAGCACGGCAAAGGTGTCGCCAATGTCTACCCGGGCCGGGTGACGGCGACCAATCAACATGCCTGCAAACGGCGCCCGATAATCCACCGGTGGCTGGCCGGTACGGTCAAGGCTATGCACGCGGGCAAGCACCTCGCCCTGCTGCACCCAGTCGCCCAGCGCCACCGCAAATTCCAGCAAGCCGCGATGCTCGCTGACACGGTAATAGTCTGCGCTGGGGATCTCCAGCGCCTGCGAAGACACCGGCAACGGGTCGCCGGGCAGAATGCCGGCAAAGCGTAACACGTTGCCCACGCCCTGCTCTGCCAGCGCCACGGTATCCGGGGTAGTCGTGCCGCCGCCGCGCAGCTCGGTGCTGATGAACACCCGGCCCTGGGCTTCTACCACGCTGTCGAACAGAGCCGCCTCCTCCAGCTCCGCCATAAACAGGGTGTAAGGCGCCCCAAACGCCTCCGCCCCGGCCAAGCAGCGCGCCCCAAAGTCCTCATCGGCAAGGCGATGGGTGGCCGCAAAAGGCAACAGGTCCAGCGTGCGTCCACCGGAGTGCATATCCAGCACCACGTCGGCCAGCGGCACCAGATAACGAGTGAAGTAATCGGCGATTTTTTCGGTGAGGGTGCCGGCAGGGTTGCCCGGAAAGGCCCGGTTCAGGTTGCCGCCATCCAGCGGGGAGGTGCGCGTGCCGTTTTGCACCGCCGGGTGATTCATCATCGGCACAATGATCACCCGGCCACAGATATCACTCGCCTGCAGCCGGTTGGCCAGCTTGAGCAGGGCGGTGATGCCTTCGTATTCATCGCCGTGGTTGCCCCCGGTCAGCAGCGCAGTGGGCCCTTCGCCGTTGCGGATCACCGTCACCGGGATCATCACATTGCCCCAGGCGGACTGATCGTGGGAATAAGGCAGTTTGAGGAAACCGTGCTGTACGCCGTCCTGGTGGAAATCCACCGTGGCGCTGATCGCGCTGTCCTGCATAGTGAGTCCGTTGTCTCCGGGTCAGGGTGCATATGACGCACCCGGGTCTTTACGCCTATAATGCGCGCTTTACCGGGATCGCGAACAGGACATTCTCTTTATGGCCGACAAAGGCACGCTGTACATCATTTCCGCCCCGTCCGGCGCCGGCAAGACCAGCCTGGTGGCCGCCCTGGTCGACAAGCTTGCCCGGGTCCGCATTTCCGTCTCGCACACCACCCGCGCCATGCGCCCCGGTGAGGAAGACGGCGTGAACTACCATTTCACCGACCGTGACAGCTTTGTCCGTCAGGTGGAACAGGGCCGTTTTCTCGAGCATGCTGAAGTGTTCGGCAACCTTTACGGCACCAGCGCCGACTGGGTCGCCCAGACCCTGCGCGGCGGCGATGATGTAATTCTGGAGATCGACTGGCAAGGCGCCACCCAGATTCGCAAACAGCTGCCGGATGCGGTGAGCATCTTCATCCTGCCGCCCTCGCTGGAGATTCTGGCCGACCGCCTGCGGGGCCGCGAAACCGACGACGAAACCGTGATCCAGCAGCGCCTGGACGGCGCCCAGGACGAAATGAGCCACTACGGCGAGTTCGACTATCTGGTGGTCAACGATGATTTCCAGCGCGCCCTGTATGAGCTGGAAGCCATCGTCGAGGCTCGCCGGCTGGTGACTAGCCGGCAGTCTGCCCGCCAAGCCGCTACCCTGCAGAACCTGCTCGCGCCACGCTGATCGCCGCCGTCGGGGCCGGCCCCGGCACCGCCGTTCGGCGGCTGGCACTGGACTTGCCCTGCCCTCAGCCCGTAAAATCGCCTCCTTGCGAATTATCAGGCGGTGCAGGTTCATGTCGAACCGGCCCCGTCAGCTTGTCAGGAGAGCAGCATGGCACGAGTTACCGTAGAAGATTGCCTGGAAAAACTGGATAACCGCTTTGAGCTGGTACTGGTTGCCGGCAAGCGCGCCCATCAATTGCAGAGCGGCGGTAAAGAGCCACGTGTAGCCTGGGAAAACGACAAACCCACCGTTGTTGCCCTGCGTGAAATCGCAGAAGGCCACGTGACGGCTGAATCCGTGGACAACCCCATCGCGGACCGCAGCGCTGACGTGGACGAGCTGGCCCTGCTGACCCAGTCTTTCGGCGAGTAATTGCCGGTTCCCGCTTTCACCGCAAGGTGAAAAATGGACAGAAAAACGGAGAGGCCCACGCCTTTCCGTTTTTTTTTGCGAATTCGCGAGACACGCCGCCGCGCAGCGGATTCTACAAACCCGAAACAGCCCCCCATGATTGGCGCATCAGCATGGTGTTGAGCTATACAGCCCTCCAGGCGCCGGGATTGTCAGCGGCCGGCACCCAGTGCCTGTCCCCCATCGCTTTCTCCCAGCCAAACAATCGTCTGTGCCTATCTCCTTGTCATAGACAAATCCTGCCCTCAAATCTAAGCTAAGAGTCATCTTCGAACCTGCTACTCGCCAAGGGCGTGACGAGGCCTTTTGCCCACCATCCATAATCTGGAAAAACGGTTACGCAGTTACCTGGACGATGATCAGATCGCCCAGGTCGTACACGCTTACCATTTTGCCGAGCAAGCACACGAAGGCCAGTACCGCCGCACCGGGGATCCGTACATCACTCACCCGCTGGCGGTGGCCAACATCCTCACCGACATGCACATGGACCATGCCTCGCTCATGGCCGCCATGCTGCACGATGTGATCGAGGACACCGGCTTCAGTAAAGAGCAGCTGGCCAACGAATTCAGCGAGGAGGTGGCCGAGCTGGTGGACGGCGTTTCCAAGATCGCCCAGATCAAGTTCGAATCGAAAGCGGAGCAGCAGGCGGAAAACCTGCGCAAGATGATGCTGGCCATGACCCGGGACATCCGCGTCATCCTCATCAAGCTGGCTGACCGCCTGCACAACATGCGCACCCTGCATGTAATGCGCGCCGAAAAGCGTCGCCGCATTGCCACCGAAACCCTGGAACTGTACGCCCCCATCGCCTTCCGGCTGGGCATGTACAACATGCGGGTGGAATACGAGGATCTGGCCTTTCACGCCATCTACCCCATGCGCGCCAAGCTGATTGGCCAGGCCGTCAAGAAAGCCCGTGGCAACCGCAAGGAAATCCTCACCACCATCAAGACCAGCCTGGAACACTGCCTGGAAGAAGAAGGTATCGAAGCCCGGGTACTGGGCCGCGAAAAGCACCTCTACAGCATCTACACCAAGATGAAGGAGCAACACAAACCCTTCTCCGACATCATGGATGTGTTCGGCTTCCGCATCATCGTGGACCGGGTCGACACCTGCTACCGCGTGCTCGGCGCCACCCATAACTATTTCACCCCCATTCCCGGCCGCTTCAAGGACTACATCGCCATTCCCAAGGCCAATGGCTACCAGTCCCTGCATACCACGCTGAAGGCCCGCTCCGGTATTCCCCTGGAAATGCAGATTCGCACCGAAGAAATGGAGGCCATGGCCAACAACGGCATCGCCGCCCACTGGCTGTACAAGTCCGATGACGAACCCGGCTCGCCCACCCACAGCCGCACCCAGAGCTGGATGCAGCGGCTGCTGGAGCTGCAGCAAAAAGCCGGCAACTCCATGGAGTTCATCGAGAACGTGAAGGTGGACCTGTTCCCGGACGAAGCCTATGTGTTCACCCCCAAAGGCGACATCAAGGAACTGCCCGGTGGCGCCACCGCCGTGGACTTTGCCTACGCGGTGCACACCAAGGTGGGCAACAAGTGCGTGGCGGCGCGCATCGATGGCAAGCTGGCGGCGCTTTCAACGCCCCTGGAGTCCGGCCAGACGGTGAAAATCATCACCGCCCCCAACGCCACCCCGAACCCGGCCTGGCTGAACTTCGTAGTCACCGGCAAGGCGCGCACCAACATTCGCCACTTCCTCAAACACCAACGCCGCGAAGACGCGGTGGAGCTGGGCGAGCGGCTGCTGGCCAAGGCCCTGCACTCTTACGACATGGGCCTGGACGACCTGCCCATTGAGCGGGTAGTCAGCGAGCTGGCCGGTAACGGCTATCTGGAGCTGGACGATCTGCTGGAAGACATCGGCATGGGCAACCGCCTGGCGCCGCTGGTGGCGCGCAAACTGGCCGGCGCCCGCGATGACGACGAGCGCCAGCACGAAGACGATCGCCGGCCGCTGGCCATCCGCGGCAGCGAAGGCCTGATGGTCAGCTACGCCAAATGCTGCTGCCCGCTGCCTGGCGACACCATCATCGGGCACCTGAGTGCCGGGCGCGGCATCGTGGTCCACCGCGATACCTGCAAGAACCTGCTGGCGGAAATGCGCAACGCTCCGGAAAAATGCATCGCGCTAAGCTGGGACAAACAGGTAGAGCAGGAATTCACCGCCGCCCTGCGCATCGAGCTGATCAACAAGCGCGGCGTACTCGCCACCCTCGCCAACAGCGTGTCGGAACTGGGCTCCAACATCGACACCATCGACATGGCCGAGAAAGACCCCACCCTCACCATCCTTAACGTGACCATGACGGTGAAAGACCGCATCCACTTGGCACGCATCATCAAGAAGCTGCGCACCCTGGATAGCATCGTCCGTATTCACCGGCTTTAAGAAAACCGCCACTTCTTTAGCCGGCAGCGCGGGGGATTGCCTCCCCCTATTGAGCAAACCCCGCCTGAAAAGCTCCCTCCCTCCTAGACTGGCCACCCAGGCCAACGGGTAGCAAAGGACACGCGCACCCCTCCCTGCGCCGTCGGCACCAGCAAACGGTTTTCGATACGGCTTCCACTGACTTCCAGTAACCCCATATTGCTGCTGGGCTCAATCAGGTTCGGGGCGACGACATTGGCTATTGCCTGCTGCACCGAGGATGGCACCCCCCTGCGGTTCATCAGCGCGTACCGCTCGGTAATGTGTGGGCCGCCCATGTTAGTGGGCAACGCCTGTCCCGCTGCTGCCAGGTAAGAGGTTGCCCCATTCCGCCACCAACGCAGTTCATGGGGCCCTCCCTGCCCCCTCACGTTTCGTTGTAATAGCTCAAGCAGTCGCCCCATCGTGCCTCTGGTCTCGTTGCGCGAGGCGCTGCTGGTGAACTGGGCAATACGCAAACGCCGCCCGCCTACACTCACCGACGACGCTACCGAAAAACCATAGTGCACATCTCCAGCCAACAAAACGGCCCGACTGGCCCCCGTAGCCGCCAGGGACTGCAACAAATCCAGATGACTGTTTGGGTCCGCATGAAAGGATTCATTATCCACCGCCGCCGCACGAATCAAGGCCAGCTCATCCACTTGCTGCAATGCCACCTGGAAAGTGACGCCCAGCCAGGCTTGCAGAGCATCAATGGCCGCTTGCCACTGCGCGGCTAGCTGATCATTGACCAGCGCCAGAAGCGTGGCGATGCCGGAGGCGTCCTCAAGCATTTCGCCCACATCCCGACTCAACTGGACTCGCCACTGCTCCAGCTGATCAATGTATCGGTGCACGGCACGATACATTGCCAGGCGACGCGCTTCCTCCCGCAACCGCTGCGTCATCAGGCCCGCCATGCTGGACAGCGCACTGGCCATGGCTCGCAGGCGCGCCAGCCAGCGCTGCATTTGCTGTAGCCATTGGCGCATCCATTCGAACGGCAGCATCATTTCATCCAGCGCCTGCACCAGAGGCAAAAGTTGACGGATTTGCTGTTCCAGCCAGCGGCGCAATTCGCCAATCTGGTCTACCCCCACATCCTGAACCCATTCCAGTGACCCCAGGCCATAAGCCGGCGTCGGCACCACCACAATGACGGGCAAATTATTGCCCGCGGACTGTGACTGGCCGAGCAATGAGCGAAAATGGTTACGTTCAGGCCGGTTCATCAGCCTTGGCGCATCGGACACATCCCGACGCTCCCAGCGCGCTTCGCCCGACTCGCCCCTGGCGATGCGCTGATCATTTCGGGTGTGGCCGCGACGGGTGCGCAGATTGGCAAACACCACCGAAGGATTACCCGGTGTACGGAAGGCCCAGTCATGAAAGTTAAGGTAACTTTGCTCCAGGGCATTGCCGTTACCACGCAGGTAGCGGGGAATCGCCTCCCTCATCGTACGTTCAGAAAATCGGCCAGGCTCGTTCCCCCATGCCTGAAACAACCAGTAGGCGGCCAGCCCGTTGGACAGAATCCGCTTTCCTGTCGCGTTCCGCCTCACCTTGTTTTCCCAGGTACGATTGAGATTCCAGTCGTCCGTTACTTCATGGTCATCAAAAATCATGTAGGTGGGAATATTGGCCAAGCTACGCCGGGCAGATCGGGCGGTACGCTTGAACGCTTCCACCCGCTGCCGCTCACGCCCAATTTCTTCCATGCGCGAGAGTATCTCGTCCTGCGAGGAGGGCGGTTCATGCAATTGGCTCAGGACCTGCGATACCGAAGGCATCGAAAGTCCGCCGTTCAACCCCTGCCAAAGATTCGGATTCCACGCCAGCACATAGGTGGATACAAACTCCCCGAAGGTCAGCAGATGGTTCGCAGCATGACCGCTGGTAAGATCGGCCACATCCTTGGTGACGCTCTGACGTTCTCCAATGGCCAGTGAAGCAGGATTACTGATACCCGGTAGCTGTTCATTATTGGTCACCAACTGACCGGCCAACGCCTGGATAAGCCGAATCATGGTATCCGGCACATCATCGGCATAGATCTGGTCCCCGCCCAGCAACAAGGCGGTGGGGCGATTACGCACATCTCCACCCTGGAGGTTAAGCTGCTGCTCGGCAGCCAACATACCGTCGCGGCCATGGCCATGGGCCTTTCGGCAACTGCCATAAAGCGCGCGAAAACGCCCGGCGCGGCCATCACCCACCAGCACCGTGGGCATATCAAAATGGCTCAGCAGCAAGTCACCATAGCCATCAAGGTCAGAGAGCCCCTTTGTACCATCGCCCTCCCCCTGCCAACGAATGTCATAGGCGAGCGGCTTGTCCGTGGGCAAGGCAATCGATGGCGACAGCGTATGCGGTATGGGGCTTTCTGTTGCATCCGCAACTACCGCTGCCGATGCGGCAATAAGGTAAACATGCAGATTCTGCCCAGCCTGCACATGATAGTAGCCGGACCAGAGCGCCAGCGGGGTTGAGAGACGGCGCCAGCGCCCCCTTTGTGCTTTCTCGTGGGGGTAAACCAGGCAGCGGGGATTATCCAGCGGTTCTTTCGTGGCCAGCCAGACCCACAGTGCGTTTTCGGATGTAGCGCGCACGATGGGCCCAGCAATGATTTGCTGAGCCATAACGCACTCCCTACTCCTTGTTGAGAATCAACTTGTCATAAACAAAGCCACCCGTCGGCACAGTGACATCAAATTCATCAACGATGGGATAGATGTCCCGCGGCGTCGCCGCTTCATCCGGGGCACCAGGAGTGCCACTAACGACAGCATAGTCCGGCCCATCCGCCACTCTCTCTTCTTCATTGCGACGTGACTCAACGGACTCCAGCACCGCCTTGAGCGGACCACTCTCGATGTCATAACCCCTGTCACCTTCGATATGCTCTGCCAGCCACTGAATCGCATCCCGTTCGTTACCAGGCTTGATCGGAACGCAGACCCTCACCCAGGGGCTGTTGAGAAATTCATTACGTCGATTGTCGCCGTCCAGCTGGATCGCCCATTTCAAAGAGCTGCCCAGGGGAGCAGGGTCACTCTCAGCAGTAATTTCATAGGGTGGCCGCTCCAGTCCTGTCGCAGAAGCGGCGTAACGTGGACGCCACCAGGAAGGGTGCATGTAGAGAAAAATACCGTTGAGGTCAAAATAGCGGTGAAAATACTCTAGTTCTGTAGGTGTTGGTTCTGACGGGTTAGCCGGATTGGCAAAAAGATGCGAGACCATCCGGTTCATGATTTCATAGCGCTCTTCCTGGCGTAGATCGGCCGCCGGGCGCTTGGGGATTTTGCTTCTCTCCGTGATCAGAGTCCTTTCCCGCTCGAACTTTTTCTGTAACGATTCTTCCCGAATTTCTTCTCTTAACTGCTCCTTCGTTGCCTCCCACTCCAATATCGCCTGACTGGATGGTAACCAGGAGTAGGTATAACTCACATTGACGTTATGGCTGTCACCAGGCGAAACACCCACCGCAACAACAAACAAGCCGCTGTCCGGATCCTCCCCTTCCTGCCAGCTGATGTTATTACGGGGCGATGGCGCGTGATCTTCCTTGCCACCGCTTTCAAGGTCCGTAATGCTGTCGATAGCAACAGAATCAATACTTCTTCCTGCAGGAACCACTACACCAATCGGCACATACCACGTCTCATGGGAATCGCTCCACTCAAGCGTTGCAGATGTGGTACCGGTTTCCTGTCCGCCTTCCGGCTTGGGTGGTGTTCCCGGCGGCACATCCGGGATGGAAATATCCTGCCCTTCCCGGAAATGAACAAATTTGCTTCTTGCCAGTCCGGCACCTGGGTTACGGACATATAACTGCCAGACCATCCTTGGCCCCAGGTCCTGAACCTTCACCCTCACTTTTCTCAGTACGCGTCTCAAGCCGTAATTAACGGGTGTATCACCGTTGTTCTGGATCAATCGCCGCGATGAATTCGTTGTTGTGGTTTCTTCAAAGGCACGGGTGCGAACCGAAACAGATTTTCGGATTCTCTCCGAAGCACGAAAGGTGGTTTCCTTGAGACGTTTCTTGGTGCGTTCGGTATTTCGCTCCCGCGAACTATTAAAGTTCGTCGATACATCCGCGCCAAACTGGTACACCCCGACCTGACCACTAAAATTCGCCGAAATCGCCACTTCAGAGCTATTTCTTACCATCGTCGCGGTGCGGTCAGACACCTCATCCAGATTGCGCTGTTCACGCGCTTGCTCGGATTCAGTCACCAGGCCAACTTCATTGATTTCCTCGAAGGACTGACGGCGAACCGTTTCGGTGATAACTTCCAGAGTTTCCGCTGGCGCCACCGTGAACGACTCTTCAATCGGCCCAAACCCTTCTTCCGTATTGAAGAATAGCTGGCGGTAATAATGGGCGATGCCGATAGGCGACAATGCTTCTTCTACTCGCCCAGGAAGAAAGCCAAACGCTTTGCCAAGCACATCCTTTTTGATGGCTTCATCCAGGGTATTCCGACCCTCCAGCCAGCGCCCGATTGCACCGTCAAAACCTTTCAGAATTTCCAGCCTGGCCTGGTGGAAATCCAGCGAATCATCCGCACCAATATCCATGCCACTGAATACAACAGCAGGCGCTTTTCGTTGCTGCAGTGTTTTTCGACTGTTACCAACCGGTTTACGCACCATCCTAAATGCACGCCTGATCAAACCGGGATTATTATTGTCCGTTACCCCCTCGTTTCCAGGCACATCGAGATTCATGGGACGCAACCGATCCACGCCGTTGAGGAGAATTCGATCTCCTACCTGTACAGCATCAGGAAACGCCTTCAGCTTGAGGCGACGCGGACTCAGATTGCTTATATCCATAGGATCTATGGATTCTTTCGCCAATTCTTTATCAATGGCTGCTGACAACATTTGCCTGCTGGGTAACTTTTGCCTCTTCCAGTTATTACTTAGACTTAACGCCGCAACGGTCGACATATCACCCAGCTCTGAAAGACGAGCGGTGGCGGGCATACGATTCGCCATTACGGCACTGAGGTTCAGCAAGGCGCCGCCAGAAATCCAGCGCAGGAAAAGGGGCTCATAAGATGCGACAGTCAGAGTCGCGTAGGCATCTGAAAAGGGCTTCAGCGTCGTGGTCATGGTCACCTCCTTGTTACCGTTATCCACTCCGTTAACATTAGCAACTCCCCAATGGCATGGAACGAGCAACTACCGATAACGTGGAGAGGTTCGCACTTTGCCCCCCGACAGACGGTTTATCTGTACGCCCGCACCAAATTGATGAGGCATCAGACCGCCCTTTGTTGCGTCCCAACGCCTGCCATGCAAGCATAACGGCCTTTAATTACCCTGCCGGCCAAATAACGTCGCCAGCAGCTCAACCAATGAAGAACGATCATGTCCAACCATTCCGTAATCAGCACCGACAAGGCTCCGCAAGCCATTGGCACCTATTCCCAGGCCATCAAGGCTGGCTCTACCGTGTATCTGTCCGGCCAGATTCCACTGGTGCCGGAAACCATGGAGCTGATTGAAGGCGACATGGAGGCGCAGATCGAGCAGGTGTTTTCCAATCTGATCGCGGTGTGTGAAGCCGCTGGCGGCAGCCTGCAGGACATCGTAAAGCTGAATATCTTCCTCACCGACCTGAGCCACTTTGCGCTGGTCAACGAGGTCATGGCACGGCATTTCACCCAGCCTTATCCGGCTCGGGCGGCCATCGGCGTGGCGGCGCTGCCCAAGGGCGCCGGCGTAGAAATGGACGGTATTCTGGATATTGCCTGATCCGCTGCACGCACCACGCGCCATGCAACACGCCCGCCCTTGTGCGGGCGTTTTTGTTGGTGCGACCCTCCGAAAGGAGGGGAGACAGAACGACTTGAAAGGCGCACCATCGAACAGACGGTGGGCGGACAGATGTCCGCTTGCGTTAATCCCGCAACACTTATTTTCGCAACATAAGGGAGAGCGATATGGATACCGCGACCCACGACCTCAACACCCTGTTTGATCAGCTCGGCCTGGCCAGCAGCGACCCCGATATCGAAGACTTCATCCACCAGCATGGCGGCACACTCACCGACAGCATGCACCTGCATCAGGCACCGTTCTGGAATGAATCCCAGGCACGATTTCTCGCCGAGGCGGTTCGCGAAGACGCGGAGTGGGCAGAGACTGTGGATACGCTGAGCGCCCTGTTAAGGCATTGACGACAACCTCGGGCTACGCGTGACGCGTGACGAAAAGCTTGGTTGCCGCAGGGCGCGCCTGCAAGTGGAAACTACCTTCAAACATGCGAATCCCTTGCAGGCCTGCTCTTGCGGCGGGTCATGCGCCCGGCCTTACCCGATCGGTAACAGCAGCAGTATTCGGTCGAAGAAGATGCAATAAAGCAGCAGCGGCACCGGCAAACCGATCAGCGTGCCGAGCATGTAGTGGCGTAACGTCACCCCGCTGAGCGCCAGCGTGTAATTCAACGCCGGCATGGTCTGAAACAACAGACGCAACAAGGCCACGCTGCGTACCGGGTGGCTGTCCAGCCGCGCCAGAATCTTGCGGGCGAGGGGGCTCTGGATATCCCGCAGGGCACTGCCGCCCAGCCCGCGCACCAGCACATAGGTCACCAGGCAGGACACACAGGCGGCAATATAAGTCGCCAGCCCACCCATCACCGTTCCCAGCGCCAGGATGGCCGCCGCCAGAAAGATCCAGCCGGGCAGCTGAATCAGGTTACCGATCACGAAGACCACCACAAAGGCAATGAGACCGGTGATCGGGTTGGCTTCCAGTTGCGCGCGCAGGAACGACACCGACAGCTGCTCACGCAGGCCGGTAAGCTCTACCGTAATCAGGACCAGCGCCAGCACCATGGCCAGCATGATCAGCCGCCGATAGCGCCCCAGAGAAAGTGTCATCATCACAACCGTTTTGCCTTTTCTTGCCTCGCACTATGGACAGTGTAAGCCGGCACGGCCAGCAAAACGTGAAGGGGGACGTTTCAAGTTGAAAGTTGAAAGTTGAAAGTTGAAAAGTGCAGGATTCTTGGGATGCCCGCCAGTGCCCACGATGAGTTCAAGTTTAGATTGTTTCCCGGTACTGCGGCGCGGCTAAAGCCTGTTTCGGATGGCTCCCGGCAATGCCGCGCTTTTCAACTTTGAACATTCAACTCGCAACGCAAAATCACCCCAGATCCAGCTCGGAATCCAGCACCGCCTGATAGCCTTCCGGCAGCACATCGGCCCAGGCATCCAGGCCCTGGCGCAAACCGTCCAGGGTATCGGCCACCAGATTGGCGTGGCCCACCTTGCGGCCCGGGCGCACGCTCTTGCCATACCAGTGCACCACGCCCGGGTGCTGCAGCCAGGCACTTTCGAACGGGGTGCCGATCAGGTTGACCATGGCGGAGGGGCCATGCACATTCAGCGCGTGCAGGGGCACACCGGCCAGGGCATGAACGTGCAGGTCGAACTGGGACCAGTCCGCCCCTTCATGGGTCCAGTGCCCGGAGTTATGCACTCGCGGAGCAATTTCGTTGACCATCAACTGGCCATCGACTTCAAAGAATTCCACCGCCATGACACCGGCATAGTCCAGCTCTTCCATGATGCCCTTGAGCATCTGTTCCGCCGGCTTTTGCAGGTCGGCACAGGCATTGGCCGGGGCCAGGCTCAGGCGCAGAATGCCGTCCACGTGCCAGTTGCGGGTGAGTGGGTAGAACAGGGTTTCGCCGCTGATGCTGCGCGCGCCGACAATGGACAGCTCACGGCGGAAGGGAATTTTCTTCTCGACGATGGCCTTGCCGGCCAGCTCGGCGGCGGGCACGGCGGACAGGTCGCCCCCCTCCCCCACAATCCAGGTACCACGACCGTCATAGCCGCCGCTTCGCGCCTTCACTACCACACCGCCGAACTTCGCTACTGCGGCCTGCAGGTCATCGGTCTTGTCCAGGCTCACCCAGGGCGCCGTGGGAATGCCCAGCTTGTCGAGCATGGCTTTCTGGGTGAAGCGGTCGGGGATTACTTGCAGGGCACCCCGGGCGACGCAACGATCGCTCTGGGCCAGCTCCGCGGAAAACCCGGTGCCCGGGAAGGCTTCACGTTCCACGGTAATCACCGGGTAACGCTCCTGACACTCTTCCCAGCTGATCGGCACAGCCAAGTCAGAAGTGCCCGGCAACAGCAGCGCCCGTTCCGGATCGTAACGGTCCACCACCAGCCCCAGTCGGGCTGCGGCTTCTGCCATCATCAGGCCAAGCTGGCCACCACCAAGAACAAGTACGCGATTCATAGCAGATCCGTCAGAGCAAACAGGGAAAAGAACAGCGCCGGGGAATCAGCCCTGCCCCAGCTCGGCATTGGCCAACACTTCATCCGCGCGGGACGCTTTCCAGTCGGCGATTTGCTGCAGCAGCTCGGGGTTGTCCGCCGCCAGCATCTGGGAGGCCAGCAGGCCGGCATTCCAGGCGCCCGCTGCGCCGATGGCCAGGGTGCCCACGGCCACGCCTTTGGGCATCTGCACGATGGACAACAGGCTGTCCCAGCCAGACAGGGTACGGCTTTTCACCGGCACACCGAGCACCGGCAGCGGTGTCAGCGAAGCAATCATGCCCGGCAGGTGGGCCGCGCCCCCGGCACCGGCAATGATCACCTTGTAGCCGTTCTCGTGGGCGCTTTTGGCAAAGTCATACATGCGCTGAGGGGTGCGGTGAGCCGATACCACTTCGGCCTTCCAACCCACATTGAACTGGGTCAAGGCGTCACAGGCTTCTTTCATGGTCTCCCAGTCAGACTGGGAGCCCATTACCACGGCAACCGGCGTGCTCATTCGCGTTACTCCATCGCGCCCATCACGGGCTTTTGCGGCGCATCGGGATCACCCCCGGCACCGACACAGAAAAATTTGAGGCGCACACTTTACTAATGCCAGCGCCGGAGGCAAGTCTATCGGCGAAAAAACAACCAATGATGACGTTCCCGGCCGACAGATGGGCGATTTTAGCGTGATTTGGCCGGGAATGCGCTTTGCAGAGCAGCTACAAGCTGCAAGCGGCAAGCTACAACGCGAAAAATGGCCGTAGACCATTCAGCGCCATGCCCGCGTCCAGCTTTCGGTGAAGCCAGCGCGTTAAACACATTCTCTACGCCCCCAGCCGTAGGAGATTGTAGCTTGAGGCTTGTCGCTCATCTATCCGCCAGCACCTGTGCATAACCCTCCGGGTAACCCGGATAGCGCAAGGTGTAGTGCCCTTGCTGGATATACAGGCTGCGCACCTGTTTGCCGGCGGCCGGTGCATCCGGTACGGCCAGCGTCAGGCCCTGCTGATCCGCCAGCCATTTCAGCACATCCAGATTGCGGCCACCCACTGCATCGGTGCCGATCACCAGCGGCGGCATGTCCCGGCCCTCCAGCCAGCCCAGCACCACGCTGTGCAGCAGGCCCACGCAATCGTCGCGATGAATGCGGTTGGTCCATTGAGGCGTCGGCAGGCTTTCTTCACCCCGGGCCAGCCTGGCCGCCTTGTCGATCTGTCGATAGCGGCCCGGCCCATAGATGCCGGTGAAACGCACCACGGTACTGAGGCTGCGGGTGCTGATTTCCTCTTCTGCCGCCAGCAACACCTTGCCGTTATATCGGCTCGGCCGCGGCGGCGTCAGTTCATCCACCACTCCGTCCACATCGCCGAACACCGCACTGCTGGATACGAAGACCACCGGAGGCAGCGGTTGCTGGCGTCCCAACGCTTCCAGCAGCGTCAGCGGCGCCCGCACATAGGCCTGCAAATAGCCTTCTTCGCTGTACTCGGAGGGCGTCATAATAATAACCAGCAAATCCACCGGGTCCGGAGGCAGCATGGCTGCACCCTCGGTGAGATCCTGGCTGTACAGCTCCACTCCGGCTGGCGCCTGCGCGCCGCGACGGATGGCACTGATGCGGTGGCCGTTAGCGATTAACTGTTCGGCCAGGCCGGCGCCCAAATCCCCCAGCCCGGCAATCAGAATATGAGACATAGAAAATCAATTGATAGTTAATAATGAATAATTAACCACGGAACCCCGCCAGCACCACACCCGCGAGTTATTCAGAGGTTCCTTAACTATTCATTATTAACTAATACCCCCTCTGGCATCCCTCTTTGCAGAGGTGCACAATGCAGAAACCATCGGTTTAACGTATCGACGCCATGACACTAACAGAACTTCGCTATCTAGTCGCCCTGGCCCGCGAGCGCCACTTTGGCCACGCGGCCCAGGCCTGCAACGTCAGCCAGCCCACCCTCAGCGCCGCCATTAAAAAGCTGGAAGAGCAGCTGGGTATGCCCCTGTTCGAGCGGCGCCCCCGTGAAGTGGTGGTGACGCCCCAGGCCGAGCCCATTGTCGCCCAGGCCCAGCGTGTGCTGGAACAGGCAGATCTGCTCTCGCAGATGGCCATGAGCCAACGCGACCAGCTCGGCTCACCGCTGCGGGTCGGAGCGATCTTTACCGTCGCGCCCTATCTGTTCCCGACCATGGTGCCCCGGGTGCGCGAAGCCGCCCCGGAAATGCCGCTGTTTATCGAAGAAAATTACACCCATGTGCTGCGCCGCAAGCTGGAACACGGCGAGCTGGATGCCATTATCGTGGCACTGCCTTTTTCCGGTGGCGGCCTGGTGCGGGCGCGCATGTACGAGGAATCCTTCTCTGTCCTGCTGCCCGGCGACCATGCCTGGACGGCGCAGAAAAAAATCGCCCCGGAACAACTGCTCGACGAAACCCTGCTGCTACTCGGTGAAGGCCACTGTTTCCGTGACCAGGTGCTGGAGCTGTGTCCAGCCATCGACTCCCAGCACCAGCGCAACCTGGTACAGATCGAAGGCGGCTCCCTGGAAACCCTGCGCCATATGGTCGCCGGCGGGCTGGGCATTACCGTGCTGCCCAATTCGGCTCTCCACCAGCATGGCTACGACAAGGACACCTTTGCGGTGCGTCCGTTTGAAGAGCCGGTTCCTTCCCGGACCATCGCCCTGGTCTGGCGCGATAGCTTCCCTCGGCCCAAGGCCATCGAAGTGCTGCGCCAAGCTGTGCCCAAGGAAGGACTGTCGGGGTAACAGTTTCGAGATGCGAGTGACGAGTTTCGAAGACCCTGCCCGGTTTTGCATTGCGCAACGCGCTCCTCGCCGCTCGCTGTCGGGAACCGCTTGATCCATGGCCAGTGATTCTCTCTCCAGCCTGCCCCTTAGCCGCCTTAAAGGCGTGGGGCCGGCGGCGGCCGCGAAACTGGCCAAGCTGGGCCTGCATAATCTGGAAGATCTGCTTTTCCACCTGCCCTTTCGCTACGAAGACCGCACCCGCATTTCCCCCATCGGCAGCTTGCGCCCGGAAACCGGTGTCGTCATCGAAGGGCAGGTGATGGCCGCCGATGTGATTTTTGGCCGCCGCCGCTCACTGCTGTGCAAAGTGGCGGACGGCACCGGCATGGTGACGCTGCGTTTCTACCATTTCACCGCCGCGCAGAAAAACAATCTGGAGCGCGGCAGGACCATTCGCGTCTACGGCGAGCCCCGCCCCGGCTCCGCCGGCCTGGAGTTCTACCACCCGGAATACCAGCTGGATTATGCCGACAGCGGCCTGCCGCCACTGGAAAAAGCCCTGACCCCGGTATACCCCACCACCGATGGCGTCAGCCAGAAGACCCTGCGCAACCTTACTGGCCAGGCTCTACATTACTTGCATGCACACCCGCCCCAGGAATTAATCCCCGCGCAATTGCTGGATCAAAGCGGATTACCCAGCCTGACCCAGGCGCTAAGCAAGCTGCATAACCCGAACCCGGATGACCCGGTGAACCTGCTGCTGGAAGGCAAGCACCCGGCGGTGAAACGGCTGGTCATGGAAGAGATGGTCGCCCACCAGTTAGGCATGCTGCAAAAACGGGCCGGACAAAAAGCCTTCCATGCCCCGCGATTGAGCGGCCGGACGCTGTTTGAAAAGCTCCAGGCCAGTCTGCCCTTCGCCCTGACCGGGGCACAGCAACGCGTCATCGGCGAGCTCATGGGCGACATGGCCAAGCCTCACCCCATGCTGCGGTTGGTGCAGGGGGACGTGGGATCAGGCAAGACGCTGGTGGCAGCGGCGGCGGCCCTCGCCGCCATGGAGTCCGGTTACCAGGTGGCCCTGATGGCGCCCACCGAACTGCTGGCCGAACAGCACCGGGACAATTTTCGCCACTGGCTGGCGCCGCTAGGCATCGAGGTGCACTGGCTGGCGGGCAGCCTGGGCGTCAAAGCCCGCCGGGAAACCAATGCCGCACTGGCTAATGGCAGCGCCCGGATTGTCGTCGGCACCCACGCCTTGTTCCAGGAGGCGGTGCAATTCCACCGGCTCGGACTCACCATCATTGATGAGCAACACCGTTTCGGGGTGCAGCAACGTTTGGCCCTGCGTGAAAAAGGCCGCTTTGATACCGTCAACGGCAGCCAGGTGCCCCACCAGCTAACACTCACCGCCACTCCCATTCCCCGCACCCTGGCCATGAGCGTGTACGGCGACCTGGATACCTCGGTGATCGACGAAATGCCGCCGGGACGCAAGCCCATCGATACCTTGGTGCTACCGGAAAGCCGCCGCCCCCAGGTGATCGAACGGATCAACGATGCCTGCCGCCCTGACAGCGGCAGGAAAAACACCCAGGCGTACTGGGTCTGCACGCTCATCGAGGAATCCGAAGAACTGCAGGCCCAGGCGGCGGAAGCGACCTTCGAGGAATTGCAGATCGCCTTGCCGGACCTGTGCATAGAGCTGGTCCACGGCCGCATGAAAGCAAAAGAGAAAGCCGAACGAATGGCCCGCTTTTCCCGGGGCGACGCACAACTGCTGATCGCCACTACGGTGATCGAAGTGGGTGTGGATGTCCCCAACGCCACCCTGATGGTGATGGAAAATGCTGAGCGACTGGGCCTGGCACAATTACACCAGCTGCGCGGACGAGTGGGGCGAGGCGGCGAGCAAAGTTATTGTCTGCTGCTGTACAAGAACCCGCTGTCGCTCACCGGCAAACGGCGGCTGGCGGTAATGCGCGACACCACCGACGGTTTTATTATTGCCGAAGAGGATTTGAAACTACGCGGCCCCGGGGAATGGCTCGGCACTCGCCAGACCGGGGACCTGGCGTTTCGTATCGCCGACCTGGTCCGCGATGAAGCCCTGATGGAACCGGCCAAAGACGTGGCCAACAAACTGATGCACGACTGCCCGCAGTGGGTTGAGCCGCTGCTGCGTCGTTGGTTGAAAGGTGGGGAGAATTTCGCAGATATCTGAATAAAGAATTTAGTCGAGTTACGTCGCTACGCGACTAACCCGACCTACAAAAAATCATTGCCCGGAAAGAATTTTCACCGGAATCCATTGGGTTTTTGTCTGCATCAGAAAACCGTTATTTACCCAACTCTTCAGCACCGTATCCACTTGCTGTTTCAGTTCGCTGTCATTCTTGCGCATTACCCACGCCAGCTGTTCCTTGGTAAGGGGCTTGTACAGGCCCAGCAACTTCACCGGGTACTCTCGCTTGTTAGCCAGGTTCCAGACCGTGGGCGCATCGTGAATGAACGCATCAATGTCACCGTTAACCAGGGCCTGGGTCGCTTCAGTATTGCTGTTGAATCCCCGGGTCTGCGCATCCATGGTCTCTTTCACGAACGCCTCACCGGTGGTGCCATTTTTGTAACCCACCCGGTACTGCCCGGTAAACAAGGCGCCGGGCGTGGCCAGCCGGGCAGCATCGTCGAGACGGATCATCGCCATCTGGCCGATCGTGGTATACGGCAAACTGAATGCAAACGCCTTCTGGCGGGCAGGCGTTATGGATATGCCGGACATGATGATATCGATTTCGTTATTTTTCAGCGCCGCAAACAAGTCACTCAATTGCGTGTATTCATGCAGAGAAAAGGGGCGCTCCAGGTCCTGTGATAACTGCTCGGCAAAATCCCGCTCCAGCCCCACCACCTTGCCTTCTTCACGAAACACCAGCGGCGGATAATCGGGCATGACACCAACCCGCAAGGCTTCGCCTTCCAGCTCACCATGACCATTACTGCTGCAGCCGGCCAGCAGGCCCACCGCCAGCACCAGAATCCATCCCATTCGTTTCATCATTCTTTGTGCATCCTGTTGTCTTTATGGAATCAATCTTCGCACCAGTGCGGCCTTTCTTTCCCACTAAGGCATGGAAGGCAAGGCACCTTCAAGGTGTTCCGGGGTCGCCATGCCCCGCATCCATTTCACCGTAGTGATCTGCCAGTCCGGATCTGCGGCTTGCAGGGCAGCCAGTACACCGGGCAAATGGGCCGCACCGTAGGTGATGTAAATGCGCTGGCTGTCATCAGCGATAATCCGCTGTGCCAGCTTCCGGTTGCGGAAAGCAAGAATGACTTTATCCAGCGGCCGGGGCTCATGCTCGCTCTGATCGCCCAGCGCAATGGCAAAGGCACCGCGACACAAAATACCGATCAGTTTTTTCTGTTCATCGGTGGCAGAAGCATGCCAATCCAGCAGGGCGGCAACTGGATCACTGGTATCCGTGGAAACGGGAGCCTCCCGGTCACGCACCTGCTCGGCGAAAGCCGGGTCCGTGGCCATCAAACGATCGTATTCCTGTTTCATTTCCAGGCTGGTGACATCTGCCGCCACGTGACGCTCTGGATGCTGCTGCGCATCCCGCTCCATCAGGCCAAAGTAATCGATCTGGAACTTCACCCCGCAAGCATCCGCCAGGACCTTGTAGTTCTCTGCCAGGTCACCGCCACCGGCAAGCTGTTCGGCGAACCAGGCATCGCCTTCCCCGGGTGAAGGTTGCACACCTTCGTAGTACAACCGGTAGCCGTCACTGAGCGCTTCTTCCAGATCATAGACCACCGATTTATAGAAACTCTCCATGCCCACATGGATCATGCCCTGAAAAACCACGGTTTTTTGACCATTCGTCAGCGTCGCCTGGGGCAATAGTGGCGGGTCGGCCTGCACCTTGTACGCCAGATAATAAATCGGCAACGCCGTGGCAATGGTCAACAAACAGAAAAAAACGCCCACGGATTTCAGCAGGCTGCGATTCTTTTTTTTGCCGAACAGCAAACGCAGCGTTCCGTTCAGCAGCAAGCCCAGCAACAATGCCAAGGCGGCAACGGCCAGTAACACCCACAGGGAAATGCTGAACAACACGGGCAAACCAAGCAGGAAAGCCCCCCCCACAACGAAGCAGATAATCGCGGACACGCCGATCCTGATCCGTACCCCCAACGGTAACGTCAACACATACCCCCCTTAATCATGTAGTGCAGAAAAATTCCCACAATAACCGGGTCAGTCCCGACCCCCTATCGCGCCCTCACCGGCACACACTATTATTTTGTCTTTGTACCTTGCCGTGAGCGATCACAGCCTAGACTGCCCGGTTTTAAGGAAAACCGCCACAGTCGTGGCCATGAGCGACTCTGCGACGCGGATTTGTCATCCGCGGATGCTGGAATAAAGGCGCACATTTCTGCACGATAAAGAAAAAGGTGGCCACACGCCGCATTGATACATTTTCAGGGATGAAAAACGTTATGACTGCAACCTTTCGCCATCACCCCCACTACCGCGCAGCCATTGGGACCGCCATTGCAGGCTTGCTCCTGCTGCCGGTCACCGCCGCCCACGCTGATGACAAACATGCCATGAACGAAAAATGGTACCTCTCTGCGGGTGGCTACAGCGTGTTCCGTGCCGATACCACCCTGTCACTGGTGGAACGCAATGTGGGGGCCGGCGCGGCCATCCGCCCGGGCGATACGCTTGGCCTGGATCTGGAAGAAACGGTTTTGCGACTGGAAGGCCATTACCGATTTACCCCTCGCTCCCAGATTGTTGCCTCCTGGTTCCAGGTGGAATCGGACGCGTCCAAGGTCCTGCAGAAAGACATCGACTGGGTGGACCAGGGCGGCAATACCACCACCGTAGCCGCTGGCAGCACGGTATCCAGTTCCCTCGGTTACGAGATCATGAAAGCCAGCTACTTCTATTCGTTTTATCACAATGACAAAGTCGAGCTGATGGCCGGGGGCGGGCTGCACGTCTCCAGGTTCGATATCGATCTGGATGTAAAGACAGACCCGGGCGGCACCGTTTCTGCCCAGGAAACCCGCGACGCCGCCCACACCGTTCCTCTACCCACCGTGGGATTCGGGCTTAACTATCGGGTCAACCCGAAGCTGTACTGGTTCCTGAAAGCCGAAGGCTTTTACCTGGAGTACGACGACTGGAAGGGCCTGTTCTCTGAAATGCAGGTGGGCATGGAATACAACGTATGGCGCAATCTGGGGGTCGGCGTGGGCCTTGCCACCAGCAATCTGAATGTCACGGAAACGGCGCCGCAATACACCTTCCGCTACGACAATCGACTCAGCGGCGCCAACCTTTTCCTGTCCTGGTCGCTGTAAACCGCCCGCGAACATCAGAACAAGAGGCAAAGCGCATCAATCACTGGACACCGGAAAAATCCGGCGTAATATCGCCGCCGCCCACGAGGGCGAACAGTGATTCACCATAAGGAAGATCGATGGCCAAAGGCCCCAAGCCCATGCACAACTGGGCAGCCATGGACCCGCTGATGCGAAAAGGCGGCGCCCACCAGGAAGCCCGCAACACCCTGCGTCCACGCATGGCAACCCGCCAGGCGTTGAACGAATACGATGATTGGCAAGATGACAGCGAAGACGATGCACAGACTATCGGCGGCGAGGGGCCCGGCCCCTCCTCGACCCAACACCGTGCCTGTTCAATCGTCGAGAAGGGGTTTCACGCCTGACCGAACACCAGACGTAAAGAACCTGACGCTGGAACAAGAACCCGAGCAGGGATAACGCTGGGGTCAAGGCGTCACGAAGTGGCGATCAGGGCTCGCAGATCCAGGCCTTGGCGGCATCCACGTCATCGCTGGGGAACACCTTCACATCAATGGACGGCAGCAGCTTGTCCGCCAGTACCGACAGGCGGCGCATCCAGTCCTTATCGGTGACCACGGCTTCGCGGTCGAAATGCTTCCAGTGGGCAAGGCCGAATTTCAGATCCTGAAACAACACATCCATGGACACCCCGCCAAAGGTTTCCATCTCTGCATAGAAACGTACCGTTTCATGCTTTTGCAGGGCGGCTTCCAGCGCCGTGGTCACAGAATCGAATTCTTCGCGGGTGATCTTGCCGGAGATACGTGCACCCACAACCCGGTCGTCATCAAAAGGAATCAACGTCAGCATGGTCCGTCTCCCGTCCCTGTCGTGCCTGCCCTGTGCGTCGGCGTCGATTCGCACGGCGCACGCTCAGACACGTCATTGTGTCTGCCGCAAATTGTGTCTGCCGCAATGAGTAGCGGGCGCTATTCCTGTTCCGGCGCGGGCGCCGTCAGGCTTTGCCAGCCCTGCTTGGCGGCCTCCCAGCTTTGCTGGAATTTTACCTTGGCCGCATCCCAATTGTCCTCACTCGCATTCTGCAGGGCCTGATAGCGGGTTTCCAGCTGGGCCTGCTGTTCTTTCAGAGCGGTCAGCGCCTCCTGCTTCTGCAGGCGAGCATCCTGGGACAGATCGCGCCACTGGCTGTTGATGTCGCCTTGTAGCAGGGTGATCTGCTGATTCAGGTCATCGATGGCGTGGCGCGCCACGCGCATGGCCTGGTTCTTCTGTTCCACGGAATAATTCTGGATATCGTCCAGAGTCTCTTCCATCTGGGTTTCCACTTTTTCCGGTTCCGGTGTTTTCACGTTGGGAACGCCTTCGGTCTCAGCCCACGCCGTGGCGGTGGTGACCAGCATCAGGGTGGCGGCGGCCAATAATCGGTGTGTCATCGGGACAACTCCTTGTTTTGCCTTTTGTGCCAAATCTGGCAATGCCTGTACTGGAATGTGACAAGTCAGACGGCAAAACGCTCCCCCGATGATGCAAAAAGCCGTAAAACGAGGCCAGAATGCCCCGTTTTACCGGGGAATTCATGCGTTGAGAATATACGCCAGCATCTCCACCACCTGCTCCGGGGTGCGCGCTACCGCATCGGCGGCGGCATCCACCTCTTTCAACGGATGATCATGCTCTTCATCGTGCAAAATGATCATCGGTGTGCCCAAAGCCGCCGTGTAGCCGGCATCAAATGCCGCATTCCATTGCTTATACTTGGGGCCAAACCGCACCACTACAAGGTCCGCCTCGTCAATCAGCTTGCGGGTACGAATACCATTGATACCCGCTCCCAGGCGGTCTTCCCAGAAACGCTTCTCTTCCGCGCCGAGAATATTGACCCCCACCTTGTCGCTGGCCTCGTGGTCCGTCACCGGGCTGCTGAATTCGATATCCAGCTCTTTCTCGGCGCAACCCTCAACGATACGCTCGCGCCAGTCGGTGTGAATTTCCCCGGAAAGGTAAACGGTCCAGAAACTCATGGTGATTCTCCCGATTGATTCTGAAAAACGGCAGGATAGGCCCGCCGGATTGCAAAAGCCACCTTGCAGAACGCCACACGCTTGATGCCTGACGCTAAATCAACGGAACCGGCAAGCAAGAAAGTAACCACTGTGCAGAACGCTGCAGCCAGGTGATCCCATTACACCTTGAACCGGGGCGGCGGCTGCCGTTAAATGCCCCCAGTCGTTCTCATTGATTTCAGGAAGGGTATGCCATGCGTATGACACTTTTTCTCCTGCTCGCCACCGCGCTGCTGGCAGGCTGCGACGACCCGGACGCGCCGGCAAAGCCCGCTGACAAACCGGCCACCACCGACAAGAGCGACGCTGCACAAACCGGTGCCGCCCCGGAAACCCTGGTGCGAATCGTCCATACCCTGAATAAAACCGATGAGCAGTGTGACACTGACGGCTGCCCAAAAGTGGACCTGCAATGGCTTACCTTTGAGAACCAGCCGGAGCTGAACGACGCCATCACCCAACAGCTGGCCGCCATGCTGATTCAGGATGAAGGCAACGCGACCCACGATGGCACCATCGAAGGGCTGGCCGATGCATTTCTGCAGGATGCGTCCGACATGGCCATGGCCTCGGAGCAGGGCTGGGAGCTCAATGCCACGGTGAAAAAACAGGGCCGACGCGGCGACCTGGTGACCCTGTCCATGGAAACCTATGAATACACCGGCGGCGCCCACGGCCTGCCCAGCGTGCAGTACTTTCACTGGGATCTGACCAAACAGCAAAGCGTGAAACTGGGCGACCTGCTGGTGCCCGGCCAACAGTCTGGCTTCTGGGAAAAAGCCCGCGAACAACACACCGCCTGGCTGGATGAGGAAAACCTGGACCAGACTTTCCGTGACAGCTGGCCGTTCGACAAGACCGATAACATCTTCTTCAATGACAAGGGGATGGTGCTGCAATATAACGTGTACCACATCGCGCCCTACGCCATGGGCCAGCCCACCCTGACAATTCCCTATGCGGAGCTGGAAGGCATTGTGCGCGGGCAATATTTGCCACAGCGGTGACAAGTTACGAGTAGCGAGTTTCGAAGAGCGAAGAGCAAAACAGCCAGGCGCTCATGTTTTGCCTTTCGAAACTCGCTTCTCGTCACTCGCAACGGTTTCGTCTCCCCCTCCTACGCAGCCACCAACGCTAACAGGAACACCAGCTCCGCCAGAATCACGCTGGCGCCCAACGCATCGCCGGTATAACCCCGCAACTGCCGCCACAGATACCCACCCCACAGCAACGCCACCAGCGCAACAGATAACAGTGCAGGCACCAACGCCCCCGCCAGGGCCGCCACTGTCACCGTCATCGCGGTAGCGACAGCCAGGCGTTGTGCGCTGAAGCCTTCCGCTACGGGTTTGCTTTTACTGGTGTCCGGGTCGGTCACGTAGGGCAGAAACCGCATCAACCACAGCGGCGTTAAACGGCTGATCACCGGGCTCAACAACAGAGCCAGCCAAACGGGATTCGCGTCCGCCAGCAACAATCCCTTCAAACCCAGCGCCATGATCAACGCCACCGCCCCATAGGTGCCGATACGGCTGTCCTTCATGATTTCCAGCCGGCGTGCCACGGTATAGCCGCCACCCAGCGCATCCACACTGTCTGCCAGCCCGTCTTCGTGGAAAGCCCCGGTGATCCACAGGTGGAATGCCAGCACCAGTGCCACACTGATACCGGTATTCCAGTAGCCATCCAGTACCACGAACAGCCCCGCGTACAGCACACCCAACAGCAACCCCACCAGCGGAAAATACACACTGGAACGGTTCATCAGTGTCTGGCTGTAATCAATACGCACCAGCATGGGCACGCGGGTCAGAAATCCCACCGCCAGCCAGAACGCCTGCCATTCACTCTGCACAGAAACCTGATGCGGGCGGTGATTGTTTGCCGGCTGCGTCATTTATCCATCCTGCTGTCGATAACTGTCGGGGCTCATCCCGTACCAGCGACGAAACGCCTTGCTGAAATTGCTGGCATCGGAAAAGCCCAGCCGGTGCGCCACTTCTGCCAGACTGTCGCCACTGCGGACCAGCTGGCCGGCGCGCTCTGCCCGCCAGGCATCCACCAGCTGCCGGTAACCGCTATCCAGCTCGGACAATCGCCGGCGCAGGGAGCGCTCACTCATGGCCACGGCAGCGGCCAGCTCACCCAGCCCCGGCAAGACATCCCCCTGGGCGCGCAGTATCCCCTGCAGGGTCTGGATCAGCGGGGGCGTGGCATCCAGCGCTTCCAGCTCCTGGCGTGCCAGCGCGTCATGCTGGCGCCACAACCCGGCATCACCGAGCAACAACGGCGTATCCAGCCGGTCACGGTGGTGCCAGACGATATTGCCGGGCTGATCGAATGTCACCGGGCAGTCCAGTATCTGGCGCCAGGGCTCGGCCTGCACAGGAGCGGAACGCTGCAACATCACCTGCTGCACGCCCCCTTCTGGCGACAGGCGCCGCAGATTGCTCACATGGGCGGCCACGAAGGCATCAATAGACGCCGGGTGTAAGGCCACATCCGGCAGGTAACAGATCTCCAGGCCCACCGCATCCGGGCGCTGCTGCAACCGCACCATCACCCCGGTGGAAATCAATCGCTGATAGCGCACCGCCACATCCAGAATGTGGCCCAGGGTTGGTGCCGTCTGGATCAACAAGCCCATCACCCGCAGATGCATGGGCAGGGACGTCTTGCCCACCCGTAGCCCCATGGCCGGGTCGTCGCTCTTCGCGATGGCCAGGGTCCACAGTCGGGTCATGGCATCGGTGGGTACCCGCCCACCGGGGTTGGCTCGCAATACGGCCAGGTCCAGCCCGGCCTGCGTCAACAGAGCCGGCCCATCCACCCCGTAACCGTTAAGGGTTTCCAGTACCGCCAACGGCCACGCCGCCACCGTGGTGGATGCCATGCGCTCAGTGGCCACGAAGCACCGCACTCTGGCCAGCAGCAACCTTTGCCAACGGTCGAGCCAGTACTAGCCTGCCAGGATCATCCACAAGAAAAGAGAACACCATGCGCTACCTGTTTGTTTTATTGGCCGCCTTGTTGGCGGCATGCGGGGAAGAGCAACCCGTCAAGAGTACCACCCAGCTGGCTCCGGATGCGCTTAAGGCGCACAGCGAACTGTTCCATAAGGGGGTGGAGAAAGTCACCGATGGTGTCTATGTAGCGATCGGCTACGGGCTCGCCAATTCCATTATGCTGGAAGGTGATGACGGCATCATCATCGTCGACACCATGGAAAGCGCTGACGAGGCGCGCACCGTGCTGGCAGAATTTCGCAAAATCACCGACAAACCGGTGAAAGCGATCATCTATACCCACAACCACACCGACCACGTGTTTGGCGCCGCCGGCTTTGCCGAGGGCAAGGACATTCCCGTCTACGCCCACGAAAGCACCAGCTATTACATCAACCGGGTGGTCAATCAGATTCGCCCCATCATCACCGCCCGCTCCATGCGCATGTTCGGCAATCATCTGCCCCATGGCGAGCATATCAATGATGGTATCGGCCCCCATCTGGGCATCACCCCGGAAAGCGAACTTTATGCCCTGCCGCCCACCCACACTTTCGATGACCGCATGTCGGTCAACATCGCCGGCATCCAGATCGAGCTGGTCCATGCGCCCGGCGAAACCGAGGATCAACTATTCGTGTGGCTGCCGGAAAAACAGACCGTGCTCACCGGTGACAACATTTACCAGACCTTCCCCAATCTCTACACCATTCGCGGCACCTACTACCGCGACGTGAAACAGTGGGCCAACAGCCTGGACCAGATCCGTGCCCTGGGCGCCGAGCATCTGGTGCCCAGCCACACCCGTCCGGTGCACGGCCAGGACAAGGTGGCGGAGCTACTCACCGACTACAGCGACGCCATCAACTTTGTACACGACCAGACACTGCGCTACATGAACCTGGGCCTGACGCCGGACCAGATCGTCGAGAAAGTGCAGCTGCCCGAACACCTGGCCAGCAACCCCTGGTTGCAGGAATTCTACGGCAAGGTCAGCTGGTCCGTACGCTCCGTGTTCGATGGCTACCTGGGCTGGTTCAGCGGCAACCCCAGCGAACTGCAACCGCTGGCCGAACCGGAAGAAGCCCGGCGCATGGCCACCCTGGCCGGCGGCAACGACGCCCTGCTTGAGAGCGCACAAAAAGCGCTGAATGATAACGATGCCCAATGGGCGTTGGATCTCAGTGACCATTTGGAGATCCTGATGCCGGACAACGACGCCGTAAAAACCCTGCGCGCGGATGCGCTTCGCAAGCTGGGCGAGAAAGAAGCCAATCCCAACGCTCGCAACTACTACTTCACCGTGGCCCGGGAAGTACAGGACGGGCTCAAACCCGGCTTCCGCACGCAGATGAGCGATGACTTCCTCGCCACCCTGCCCATCGAAAACTTCCTGCACGCCATGCCCGCCTTGCTCAAGGCCGAAGAAACGCTGGAAGAGAATATCGCCCTGGGCTACGCCTTCCGCGACAGCAACAAGCAGTTCACCCTGCGTATCCGTCGTGGGGTCGCCAAGGTACACGACGGCATCGATGACGACGTGGTTGCCACGCTGGACACCACCGAGGCCACTTGGAAGGCCATTGCCGCCGGCATCCAGAACCCGGCCACCGCCCTAGCCGGTGACGACCTGGACATCGACGGCAGCACCCTGTCCGCCATGAAAGTGCTGGGCTACTTCGAGAAAATTGACTGAATCAGGCCCCCGGCCTGATAACAAAATGCGTGGTGGGGTCGAGGAAGAACATCTTCTTCCAGCCCTGCGGCGCCTCGTCAGCCCGCCAGAACATCGGCAACAGACTCACCAGAGAATAGTGCAGATGCGGCGGCTTGCCCGCCGCATTGCCACTGTCCCCCACGGTGCCCGCCGGGGCGCCCGCCCCCAGCCAAATGCCACTGTCGGCGATGCCCTGCAAATGGGCGTAATAGTGCAACCGCCATTTCGGCCCCAACATCAGCACCACCTTGCCGCCCCGCGACAGCTCCCCGCGATACAGCACCAGCCCGCCACTGCTGGCGATCACCGGCGTACCCGCATCAGCAAAGATATCCACGCCCTTGTGGACCCCGGACTTGCCCCAGGGGTGATACCAGAAAGTCTGCGGGTGCCAGTCATTACGGTCTGCGCCCTGCACCGGCACCTGCCGGGCCTCCGGCAGCAGCAAGCCTGCCACCAGCACAAACAGCAGCAGCCAAAGGCCGCGACGAATTACAGTACGGATTCGCGACATAATTCCAGCCACCTCTCAATGCCAGGGCTGCGGTACTTCTGACGATGCAGCACAAAATAGAATTCCCGACTGAAATCCCGGTGCGGCACCGCCAGCTCCACCAGCGAGCCTCGTTTGAAGGCCTCCTGTAAACACACCCGCGACAGGCAGCTAATCCCCAGGCCGGTTTCCACCGCCCGCTTGATCGCCTCGGTATGCTCCAGCTCCAGGGCCAGGTCCAGCTCGGGCACCAGCCCGTGCAGGGCCCGCTCGAAGGTCTGCCGGGTACCGGAACCCGACTCACGAACAATCCAGTGCGCCGCCCGCAAATCGTCGTCAGTCAGCGCTTCCTTACTTGCCAGCGCATGCTCCGGGCTGCAGAACACCACCAGCTCATCCTCGCGCCAGGGCAACAACTCCAGGTCCGGATGGTTCAGCTCGCCCTCAATCAAGCCCAGATCCAGCTCAAAGGTGAGCACCCGATCCACAATGGAGCGGGTGTTAGCCACCTCCAGATGCACCCGCGCACCCGGCTGCTGGGCCATATAATCCGCCATGATCGCCACCGCCAGGTAATTGCCGATGGTCAGGGTGGCGCCCACATTGAGTCGCCCCAGATCCCGGTGGGACTGCAGGTCCGCTTCCAGCTCCCGGGCCTGGGCCAGCAGCGCTTCCGCCCGCGGCCAGAACTGCCGGCCCAGCTCATTGAGCTTCAGCCGCTTGCCGGCCCGCTCAAAGAACTTCACGTCGTAAAGCCCTTCCAGCTCCTTCAACGCCCCGGATGCCGCCGACTGGGACATGCTCAGGTGATTGGCCGCATGGCTCACATTTTCAAAGTGGGCAATGGCGAGAAAGACTTCCAGTTGCCTGAGGGTGTAGCGCATGAGCACCTATCCATGATTAAATGAGAATCATTATTAACTGTGTGCAGTATTTAATATCGGCTTTCTCGATATCAACTATCGGAATAACCCATTTTACCGATAAATGCCATTCGGTTAAATTTCCACCATCTGGAATTTTGGAATAAGCGCTGATTTAACTATGTCTAATTTGAATACCGAAACCGTCAAAAGCGTTCGCCACTGGAACGACACCCTGTTCAGCTTTACGACCAGCCGGGACCCGGGTTTTCGTTTCAAGAACGGACATTTCACCATGATTGGCCTGGAGCAGGACAACGGCCGCCCGTTGCTGCGCGCCTATTCCATTGCCAGCGCCAACTATGAAGAAGAACTGGAGTTCTTCAGCATCAAGGTGCAGGACGGCCCGCTGACCTCCCAGCTGCAGAACATCCAGCCGGGCGACAAGATCTACGTGAGCCGCAAGCCCACCGGCACCCTGGTGGCCGACCACCTGCTGCCGGGCAAGAACCTGTGGCTGCTGTCCACCGGCACTGGCCTGGCCCCGTTCATGAGCATCATCAAGGACCCGGAAGTGTACGAACAGTACGACCGCGTCATTCTCACCCACGGGGTCCGTCATGTGTCCGAGCTGGCCTACCAGGACACTATCGAGAATGAGCTGCCCAACAACGAGTTCTTCGGTGAGTTCGTCAGTGGCAAACTGCTCTACTATCCCACGGTGACCCGTGAGCCGTTCCGCAACGAAGGACGCCTCACCGACCTGATGACCAGCGGCAAGATCTTCTCGGACCTGGGCTTGCCCACCCCGAGCCTGGAAAACGACCGCTTCATGCTCTGCGGCAGCCCGGCCATGCTCAAGGACACCACCGAGATCCTCGACAACTGGGGTTTCAAGGAAACCCGCGGCGGGGTACTCGGTGAGTACGTGATTGAGCGGGCGTTTGTGGAAAAGTAGACGCCAACAGGCTTCACGCCAGATGCAACACGTTACGGGCCGCTTTCGCGGCCCGTTTTTTATCTCCGGCCAGCTCTCTACGCCCCAGTCTGCTACTCTCCACTAGCCTTTTCGTGGAAGGGAATGTTCCAGCCGTGCAACCACAATCCATTGCCATCATCGGGGCCGGGACCGCCGGGCTCGCCACTGCCGCGTTGTTGGCCCAACAGGGCCACGCCATCACGCTGATAGAACGCGCCCCCGCCCTGGAACCGGTGGGTGCCGGGTTGCTGTTACAGCCCGCCGGACTCAGCGTCCTCCACCGCATGGGCCTCTATCAGGCCATGTACCGTTACGGCGCGCATATCGATGCCCTGGTGGGACATACCTATTCCGGTCGCGCCATCATGAACAGCCACTATCGCCCCCTTGGCGAACAGGCCCACGGCCTGGGCATCCACCGCGCCAGCCTGTGCCACGTGCTGGATAGCCACCTGCAGACCCTGCCGCATCAACGGCGCATGGCCAGTACAGTCATCGCCGTGGACAGCCAGCCCCAGCAGGCAACGGTCACGCTCGAACAAAAACATGAAAACCGAACAGGCACACAAACCCTCACCTTCGATGCCGTGCTGATTGCCAATGGCAGCCACAGCCAGCTGCGACCGGCGGCCTGGACGCGCTACGATCGCCTGTACCCCTGGGGCGCCATGTGGGCCATGCTGCCCATGACCGCCCCGTTTGATGTGCCTCTGCTGCAACAGCGCTATCACCGGGCCAGCGCCATGGCCGGCATTCTTCCCACCGGCAGCCGGCCCGACCAGCCGGAGACACCGCTAGCCAGCTTTTTCTGGAGCCTGCCGGTCACCGAGATCGCCCATTGGCAACAACCGGACTTTGCCGCCTCGCCTTTTGAAAAATGGCGCGGCGCACTGCATACCTTCTGGCCGCAACTGGACGAGGTGCTGACACCGCTGACCCAGGCGCAGCAGCTAACCCCCGCCACCTACCGCGATGTGATCATGTCGAAATGGGGAGACAACCGACTGGGCGTTATTGGCGACGCCGCCCATGCCATGAGCCCACAACTGGGCCAGGGCGCGAACATGGCCTTGCTGGACGCCTGGGCTCTGGGCGACGCCATGCAGCAATCGGATAACTGGCATCAGGTCTGGGCGCATTATCACCAGCATCGCGGCCCGCAGATTCGCTTTTACCAACGCATGAGTCGCTGGCTGACACCGGCCTTTCAGTCGCACAGTCGTGTCGTCGCGACCGGCCGCGACCTGCTGTTTCCACTGCTGAACCACCTGCCCTGGATGCGGCTGCAAATGGCAAGAACCATCGCCGGCCTGAAAACCGGGCTGCTGCGTTAACGTCCCCTCACCGCTTTCCCGAAACGCCCGGCAATGGCGGGGGCCGACTCAATCCTGGCCCGCCTGCTGATGACGCCACTGGCTGGGCGTCATGCCCATCCAGCCCTTGAACGCGCGGGTAAAATTGGCCGGGTCAGCAAACCCCAGCAGCTCGCTGATACGCTGAATTTCCATATCGGAACTGGCCAGCAGGTGGCGACTGTCCCGGTGGCGGGCTTCTTCCAGCAACGACTGGAACCCCTGCCCCCGCTCCTGCAAGCGGCGCCGCAACGTGCGGGGCGTCAGATGCAGGCGCTCAGCCAGCTGCTCCGGTGCCGGATAGCCGTGCGCACCCAGCACCAGCAGCTCACGCACCTGACGCAGCAAGGTATCACCGGGGGCCATCAAGGCACTTTCCCGCTCACACTGGGCCAGGGCCTGACTCAACGCTTCCGGATTGGCGGTAGGCAGCGGGCTATCCAGCCACTGCACCGCCTCCGGCGCCCAGATACCTGCACGTGCCTGGCGATAACGCACAGGCACCGCCCCGTCATCCATGGCCCGGCCAGCGGCTGGCGGCTCGCCCTGCAGCCAGATTTCCGGCACCAGGGACAGGTCAGGGAGAATAAACTGCATGCCACTGGCCATGCTGCCCAGCATGGAACTGAGCAGCACATCGCGTACCGCAGCGGGCAACACCACTTCCGGCACCAACTCGAAGAACAGCCCGCCGCGCTCCTCCTTTACGCTGAGAACGACACTGCGGCCCCGCAGGTGCCAGAACCGCTCCAGCAGCCCAATGGCCTCGCGGGCACTGCCCGCACACATGAGCACATAGCCCAGGCTGCCATGGGCCGTGAGCGGCATCCGCTGCCCCACCTCCAGGCCAATGGCCGCGTCACCGGTCAGCGCGGCAGCGGCCGCAAACACCTGCACCGTTTCCTGCAGGGACACCCGTCCGGATGGGTCCTCCAGCAATGCTGCCGGCACCCCCGCAGTGGACAGCAAGGTCTCGCGGGAAACACCTCGCTGCGTCGTCACTTCCACAAACATGCGCACATAGGTCACCGCCTGGCTGCGCTGGCGGGTCCAGTCAGGGAAACGGCTCCAGTCGATCAGGGTGAAGGATTCAGACAATTTGGCCACCAATGACAAGTGCTTTGTCCGCCCAGCATCTCACGCACTCCGGGCACTCACCAGTACCGTATGGGCCAAGCGTCAACGTATCCTTTTCGCCAGGAGGCTCAAAATGAATGCACCGGCAAAACAGCTTCATAACAATCCGGCCGATGCCCGTCCGGCCATGGTTATTCCCACCGTCCGCCAGCCGGACTTCGACCTGGCCGACGATGTGCCCAAATACTGGTGGGACAATGACCCGCTAAAAACCCTGCTGCTGGGCGCACTCTCCGCCAGCTTCCCCGCCGGGGAGCGGTTCTTTATCGATTCCGTACGCCACTTTCAGGACCGCATCGACGACCCGGAACTGAAAAAAGCCGTGCGCGCCTTTATCGGTCAGGAAGCCCACCACTCCAAGGAGCACAAGCTGCTCAATGGCTACCTGGAAGAACGGGGCGTCGGCCTTGGCCGTCTGGATCGTGAAATTCAGGCTTTCATGGACTGGATGCGCAAGAACCTGTCACCGGAGCGACAACTGGCGCACACCGTGGCGGTGGAGCATTTCACCGCATTGATGGCGGAAGAATTTCTGCTCAAATATGACGCCCTGGATGAAATGGATCCGCGCATGGCACCGATCTGGGCCTGGCATGCCATCGAGGAGTCCGAGCACAAGGCCGTGGCGTTTGATGTGTACAAGCACATCGGCGGCAGCGAATTCACCCGCGTCACCGAGATGGCACTGGTTAGCGTTCTATTCCCGCTGTTTTCTACTCTGCATCTGACGCAACTTATGAAGGAACAGGGCGAGCTGACCAATGTGAAGTCCTGGCTCGGCGGCCTGAACTACATGTGGGGCAAACCCGGCGTATTCCGCAAACTGCTACCGTCCTACTTCAAGTTCTACAGCCCACGCTTCCACCCGTGGCAGCACGATGCCCGCGATCTGGTGGAAAAAGCGAAGAAAAAATGGCTGGGTGACTGGGCCTGATCTTTCTTGCCGGGAGCCAAACGACCGATGCCGGAGGCCTGACGGTTGACGTTTTATACTCCAGCAAGAAAGATCAGACACAGCCCCCGGCTTCACAAAGCCGGCATCAATCTATTTTTTAGAACCAGGCTGCAAGGTCACCGGCTGGGCCAGTGCATCCACAGCCTGTGCCGGCTTGTCGTCCAGATCTTTACGGGCTCCGCAGGCAACACATTCCATCCACTGGCTGTCGCCATCAATGACCCGCTGTATTTTGTCCATCTGCCCACATTCCGGGCAGGTTGCCCCGGCAATAAACTGACGTTTCATAATCCCTCTCCACTTAACGGCAAACACCCGATGCCGGACACATTGCCGTCGGGCATCGGGCGTCCGGCATCAAGCGTTTTATCCATTAATACCGCAATGACGCAGCAGTGGCTCCACGCTGGGCTCGCGGCCACGGAATGCCTTGAACAACTCCATGGGTTCGCGGCTGCCGCCCTTCGCGAGAATTTCCGTACGGAACGCACGGCCGGTTTCTTCGTTGAACTCGCCCTCTTCTTCAAAGCGGGAGTAGGCATCTGCCGACAACACTTCGGCCCATTTATAGCTGTAGTAACCGGCCGCATAGCCTCCGGCAAAAATATGCCCGAAGCTGTTGGGGAAACGGTTAAAGGCGGGCGGTTGAATCACGGCCACCTGTTCGCGCACTTCATTCAACACCTGATAAATATTCAGGCCGGGTTGATACTCCGCGTGGATGCGCATATCGAAGAGGGAAAATTCGATCTGCCGCACCATCTGCATAGCACCCTGAAAGTTTTTCGCGGCGAGCATCTTTTCCAGTTTTTCTTTCGGCAGCGGCTCACCGGTTTGGTAATGGCCGGAAATCAGCGCGATGCCGTCCTCGGTCCAGCACCAGTTTTCCAGGAACTGGCTGGGCAACTCCACCGCATCCCAGGCCACGCCATTGATACCGGAAATACCGGACACATCCTGCTCGGTCAGCATGTGGTGCAGGCCATGGCCAAATTCGTGGAACAGGGTGACCACTTCGTCGTGGGTCAACAGGCCCGGCTTGCCACCCGCCGGCGGCGCAAAATTACAGGTCAGGTAGGCAACGGGCGTTTGCAGGCTGCCGTCGGGCTGGCGACGACGAATACGTGCATCGTCCATCCAGGCGCCACCGCGTTTCCCGGTACGGGCATACATGTCCAGATAAAATGCAGCACGAACGCTGCCATCATCATCCACCAGTTCGTAAAAACGCACATCATCGTGCCAGGTATCCACATCCGTGCGTTGTTTAAACTGAATGCCGAACAATTTTCCGACCACAGAAAACATGCCATTGATAACCGTGTCCGCCGGGAACCAGGGACGCAGCTCTTCTTCAGAAATATCGTAGCGAGCTTCACGTAAACGTTCGCTCCAGAAACCGATATCCCAGGGGTTCAAATCACCGGCGCCTTGCTCGGCCGCAAAGGCTTTCAGTTCTGCCAGTTCCTGTTCCGCCTGGGGCTTGGCACGACGGGCCAGGTCTTCGAGAAACTGTACGACTTCATTCACATCCCGCGCCATTTTGGTGGCCAGGGATTCTTCCGCGTAATTGGCGAAGCCCAGCAATTGAGCCTGCTTGTGCCGCAGCGCAAGGATCTCATCCATGATCGCCGCATTATCAAACTGGCCCGCCTGCGGCCCTTGATCAGAGGCCTTGGTGGTCCAGGCGGTGTACATTTCCTTGCGCAATTCTGCATTCTTACAGTGGCTCATCACCGCAATAAATACCGGGGCATCCAGGGTCAGCAACCAGCCGTCTTTTTCGTCAGCTTTTGCGCGATCGGCAGCACCGGCCTTGGCGCTGTCGGGCAGGCCATTGAGCTCGCTTTCATCGGTGATGTGCTTGCTCCACGCCTGGGTCGCATCAAGGGCGTTGTCCGAGAATTGACTGGTCAGTTCAGACAAGCGCTTGGAATTCGCCATGTATTGCGCTTTCTTTTCCTCCGGCAGATCCACCCCCGACAAACGGAAATCACGCAAGGTGTTGTCGATATCTTTCTGCTGGGCTTCGTTCAGGGTTGACCACTGCTCACTGTCGCGCAGTGCCTGGTAAGCAGCACAAAGGGCCGCATTTTGTCCCACCTCGGTCCCGTATTCGCTAAGCAGGGGCAGGCAACTGTTGTAGGCATTACGCAAGGCTTCATTCTGGGCCACGGCATTCAAATGCCCGGCCGGACCAAAGGCTTTACCAAGGCGGTCATCTTCCTGGTCCAGTGCCTGAACCAGATGCGCGTAGTCGAAGTTTCCCTCCGCCAGCACCTGCTCAATACGGGCACGGCCCTCTGCCACCAGCTGCTCCACGGCAGGAAGCACGTGCTCGGGCTGGATCTGTGAAAAAGGAGGAAGTGCCGGGTAATCAATCAGCGGGTTGTTGCTCATGGGTGTCCTGTCCTGCTCTGGGTTCAGCGTGTGTCTGTGCGGCTGGCAGCCGATGGCGAGCGGTATCGTCCGGCTGCAACAGCGTCTGGAATATCAGCCACTTGCTTAGCAGAAAAACGCCAAGCAAGATCAATATGGCTATCAGTATACGAGCGGGCGTCTGCAAAAGGTGCCCCTGTAACCATGAATTTGAACTATCGAGTGTATCAGTGATGGGGATTCGCCGCTTTGAAGACAAGGCCCCGCAGTTGGGGAAACGGGTATATGTGGACGAGGACGCTACGGTGATCGGCGAGGTCAAGCTGGGAGACGATTGTTCCGTGTGGCCGAAGGCAGTGATCCGCGGCGACATGCATGCCATCCGCATCGGCGCCCGGGTCAGCATTCAGGATAATGCGGTACTGCATATCACCCACGACTCCACCTTCAACCCCGGCGGCTTCGGGCTGCAGATCGGCGATGATGTCACCCTTGCCCACCAGGCCATGCTGCACGGCTGCACGCTAGGCAACCGGGTGATGGTGGGCATGCAGGCCATCATTATGGACGGGGCCATCGTGGAAGACGATGTCATCGTCGCCGCCGGCTCACTGGTCGGGCCAGGCAAGCGTCTGGAAAGCGGTTATCTGTATCGCGGTCAGCCCGCGCGGCAGGTGCGCCCGCTGAGCGAAGAAGAGAAAGCGTTTTTGCCTTATGTAGCCGGCAATTATGTGCGGTTGAAAGATCGGTATTTGAAAAACAGTAGCGGTTAGCTTCTAGCTTTGATCGTCTTGCGGACGATATCCGCGCTATGCGCGGTTCGCACCCTAAACGGTGCTCCTACAGCGGCTTCGTAGAAAAGTAGATATTGAGTAACTTTTCAACTTTCCTTTACACAATCGAGCGTAGCTCGTAGCTCAGATCTGCCACATGAAAGACATGTTGCCGAAGCTGAAGGTGTCATCGCTGCTACGCAGAGGAGAGGTGGAACTTTGCAGTGTCAGGGTGAAAGAAAAGTTGTCCCAGCGCACACCGCCTCCCACCACCAGAGCCAGCACGCCATCGCGGGCTTCCACATCGTATTCCTCGGCATGATGTTCCAGGTAGGAATAACCGATATATTCACCAAAGCTGCCCACAAACGCTTCCCAGCCAAAACCACTGCCATCAAACAGGCCAACCAGCGAACCGGCTGTGCCGATACCGGCATAATCGGGAATAAAGTTGCGCGGCAGGTTTCGGCCCAGCCGGAAAAAACCGCCAGCCGTTGCGGTCCCATGGAAATTGTTGGCATCCACACCCCAGGCATAACCCAGCTCGCCCTGCAGCCCCGAGTCCCACTGAAACTGCTGGAAACGGCGGGCATTGATAAAATACACGCCGCCGATCAAGTCTGTCCCCAGCTGGTTATCCCAGCCTTGCGGCTCGGTGGAACCGGTTATCTTGTGAACCAGTTTCTGGCTTTGCTCCGCCCCGGACTCCGGACCAACGACACCCAGACGCGCGCCATAACCAAACAGGCTGTCGCCGTTCCAGCTGAACAGCCCCATCTCCAGATTGCTGTAACCCGCATAGGGAAGATCATTGTAATCAGGGACGCTTTGACTGATATCCGCCGGGGTAATCATGACCTGTTCCAGACTGAGCGTCAGCGCATGCTTTTCATCCTTGAGGCTGATGCCGGGCAAGGGAGACAGCGCGCTCGCCAGGCCGCAGGTAACACTGCCATTGCGTTCGCAATGGTCATGGGCATCACCCACCCAGCTGATCCGCACACCATTGGTGTACTGCCCATCGGCACCGACGAACAGATCGTTATCCCAGGAAAAACCTACCGTGGCAGCCAGCACAGGCAGCGGTAAAAAAACGCTTAATAACAGAGTAAAACGCAGGGACATACTTCACCCAGTGATAACGGGCCCAAGAGCCCCGAGCACGTACGACGACGTCGAAACGTGATTAAAAACGCCAGCGGCGCTGCATCACCAGAAACGCAAACGACGCAGACCAGGTGATGAGTATCAAACCATTCAGCGCTTGCACCCCGGCAATTAAACGCAGGGTACCCACCGGGAACAGATCCCCCAGCCCCAGAGAGGTATAGCAAGCGGCAGAAAAATACAGGTGGTCAAGAAAGCTGCCGTTCACCGCCCCACCAATACCCATGGCGGTGTCTCCCACATCCAGCAGCAGGTACACCCAGGCATAGAGGCTGATTTCCACCATATGGGCGGCGAACATGGCGATAACGACCACCAGGATTTCACCCCGGAAATTCGGCCAGCGCTTGAGCAAGCGGGACAGGCCCGCCAGCGTCCAGTAATGCAACGTCACCGTGGTCAGCACCATGGCCAGGCTGACCACGGAGGCATACACCACTTCGTACATGACCGCGCCTTCTGCCATGACAGGCTAGCGCAACGAGGCCATGACAGGCGCCGTGTCCGGACGCCAGCCACGCCAGATTTCATAAGCTTCGGCGGCCTGCTCGACCAGCATGCCCAAGCCATCCGCGGTGGCGCTGGCACCCTGCTGTTCTGCCCAGCGCAAAAACGGTGTCGGTTCATTGCCGTAAACCATGTCGTAGGCCACGGCCCCCTCTGCCAGCAAACCATCCGGCAGCGCCGGCATTTCGCCCTGCAAACCGGCAGAGATGGCGTTGATCACCAGATCGAACTGCCCCATGAGATTATCCAGGCCACCCCCCAACACCGGAGGGCCTTCGCCTTTCATTACGTTGGCGGCCAGCGTTTCCGCTTTCTCTTTGGTTCGGTTGGCAATGCGCAACAAGGTGGGCTCTTCCGCCAGCAACGGGCCCAGCACACCGCGTACCGCGCCGCCTGCGCCCAGGATCAGCACCCGTTTCTTGCGGATGCTCCAGCCCTGATTATCGCGGATATCTTTCACCAGCCCGGCGCCATCGGTGTTATCGCCGTGCAGCTGCTCGCCATCCCACCACAGGGTATTCACCGCACCGGCCTGGTCGGCCCGCTCGGTGATGGCATCGCACAATGCAAAGGCCTGCTCCTTGAAGGGCACCGTGACATTGGCGCCCAACCCGCCAGCCTCACGGAAGGACTGCACAGCGCCGGCGAAATCATCCAACGGCGCTTCACGCTTTTCATACTGCACAGCGTCGCCACGCTGAGCGGCAAACGCGTGGTGAATATCCGGCGAGCGGGAATGACTCACTGGATTGCCAAAAACACAATACAACCCAGCTTCTAGCGCGGCTTTCTCAGCAGTCATACCCACTCCCGGTGAATCAGAAATTTCTGGTAAAGCTCAATCTCGGCACTGTCCGGTTCGGGGTGGTAATCGTAGTCCCAACGCACCAGCGGCGGCAGCGACATCAGGATGGACTCGGTACGGCCGCCGGATTGCAGACCAAAAATCGTGCCGCGATCGTAAACCAGATTGAACTCCACATAACGGCCGCGACGGTACAGCTGGAACTGACGCTCGCGCTCACCATAATCATGGTCTTTACGGCGCGCCAGAATCGGCTGATAGGCGGGCACATAAGCATCGCCCACACTGCGCATCAGGGCAAAGCTGGTGTCGAAATCAAAGCGGTTCAGATCGTCAAAGAACAACCCGCCGACACCACGGGGCTCATCCCGGTGCTTGAGGTAAAAGTAGTCATCACACCAGGTTTTGAATTCCGGGTAGATCTCGTTACCGAACGGTTCACAGGCGTCGCGGGCCGTCTGGTGCCAATGCACCACGTCTTCTTCAAACCCATAGTAGGGTGTCAGATCGAACCCGCCGCCAAACCACCACACCGGGTCTTCACCGTCTTTTTCCGCCACAAAAAAACGCACGTTGGCGTGGCTGGTCGGCGCATAGGGGTTTTTCGGGTGGATCACCAGCGACACGCCCATGGCCTGGAAACTGCGCCCGGCCAATTCGGGACGGGCCGCCGTGGCGGATGGCGGCAACTGATCGCCAAACACATGGGAAAAGTTCACCCCGCCTTTTTCGATCACCGCGCCATTTTCCAGCACCCGGCTACGGCCGCCGCCGCCCTGTTCGCGCTCCCAGCTGTCTTCACGGAAGGTGGCGGAGCCATCTTCGGCGCCCAGTGCGTCACAGATACGGTCCTGCAGATCCAGCAGGTAGTCTTTCACCGCCTGCAGTGAAACCTCTGACATGGTACTTTCCCCGGATGCGGTCGGTGTGTTCACGGGCGCAAAATGCGCCCGCTTTCCAGATCAATAATGGTAGAGGGTTTGCTCGCCCGGTCACAGGCGCCGCTGACAATAAAGTCGAGTTGGTCACCCAGCTGCCGGGCCACCTGATAGCGATTGCAGGCAGCCGGACGGCCGCTGATGTTGGCACTGGTGGAAATGATCGGTTGCCCGGCCAGGTTGCACAGCTGGCGAGCCAGCGGATGGTCCGGCACGCGCACCGCCACCTTGCGGTGCTGCCCGCGCACCCAGGCAGGCAGATGCTCATTGGCCTCAACCAGATAGGTCACCGGCGCCGGCCATTGCTGCTGCAATCGGGCCGCCTGCTGGTCGTTCAGGCGCAGATACGGCGCCAGCTGCGCCAGGGTTTCACCAATCAGAATCAGCCCTTTGCTCACCGGCCGTTGTTTGATGGCCAGCAACTGCATCACCGCGTCCTGGTTGAACGGGTCGCAGCCAAGGCCGTAGACAGACTCCGTGGGGTAGGCGATCACGCCGCCCGCCTGAATAATCTGTGCCGCGCTGAGCAGATGCTGGTCCATGACGAAGCCCTGAAAGCAAAAGCGGCAAATTACCCTGCACGGGCCGGCGACTCAAGTCTGCCGATCAGCAGACGGCTCAGGCCTCGCTGGTCTGGCGTTTCAGATAGCCGCCCGCCACCCGCTCCACCCAACCCTCCAGCTCCAGATCCGCCAGCTGCCCGGCCAGCTCCGGCATGGGCATTCCGGTGCGCTGCTGCAACGCATCCAGCGAGTTCAGTCCACTGGTCAGGTGGGCAAGCAAGGCCGGAGGGTCGCAACGAATGCCGCTGGCTTCCACGCTACGCTGGAAATCCCCAAAGGCCTGGAAAATATCGTCCACGGATTCCAGCCAGCTGGCGCCATCGCGCAACAACTGGTGGCAACCCTTGCTAAGCGGATTGTGGATACTGCCCGGAATCGCAAACACCTCACGGCTCTGGGACAGCGCCGTGCGCGCCGTGATCAACGAGCCACTCTTGATGGCCGCCTCCACCACGATGGTGGCCAGACTGAGCCCACTGATAATGCGATTACGCATGGGAAATTGAGCAGGCAGCGGGCGCGACCCCGGCGCGAATTCCGACACCAGCGCCCCGCCGGCTTCCACAATCTGGCTGGCCAGCAGGCCATGGCGCGGCGGGTAGATACAATCCGGACCACTCCCCATGACCGCTACCGTGCGCCCGGCACTCACCGCACCGCGGTGAGCGGCTGCATCAATGCCCAGCGCCAGGCCACTGACAATCACAAAGCCGCTACCGGCCAGCTGGCGGGCAAAGCGGCGGCTGTTGTCGAGGCCGTCCGCAGAGGCATTGCGCGCGCCCACCATGGCTAGCGAAGGCGCATTCAATGCCTCCACGCTACCGCGCACGGCAATCACGCCGGGTGGGTCGTTGATCTGTGCCAGCAGCGGCGGGTAATCCGCATCCCCCAGCGCAATCCAGCGCCAGCCCTGTTCACGCAGTTGCTCGAAGTACACGGGCAGCTTGCCGGTATTGTCCAGCAGCCGGGCACGCTCTTTCAGGCCGGCCGGTAGCAGGGGAAGAAAATCCGATACCGGTGCAGACGCAATCCGGTGTTGTTGCAGGGCGCGGCCAAGAGCCGCTGACGACGGGGAAAACAACGCCTGCAATAGCAGGCGTTTAAATTGTCCGTCCATTCGCCCACCTCCTTGTGTGCGTTGACGGTTTTGTTGGGCGCCTAAGCGCCGGCAGTGAGCGCTACCGCAGAGAAATCAGTAGCTGCCCGCCGGGCTTTCGGCGATGTCGTTCATATAGATAGGCCGCATGGACTCCATGATCAAGCCGTAGCTGACTTTGTCGAAGACCCGGAAGATCACCATGGAACCGGTTTTCTCACGGGGCAGCTGGACCATGTCACCCTGCTGACGATCGCGGACCACTTCGCCCTGGCCATAGATATCCAGCACGTTGCCTTCTTTCAGGCCGTCACGCAGTCCCTTGTTGATCACGACCACGTCGTTACGGGCCACACTGTTAAGGCGGTCGAAGAAGCGAATCACTTTCGCCTCAATCTTGGTGTCCGGTGCCGATGGATACAACACGGCACGCACGCGGCGATCTTCGGTGGAGAACAGGCGATCATCAATACGCAGGTCTTCACTGGAGTCGGTGACCCGCAGGGTAATCATGTCGTCATCGTGGCTGGCCACCCGGCCCAGGCCGATCTGGCGGGCTTCGTAACCCAGCACTTCATTGGTATCCGGGTCCACATATTGCTCGCCGGTGCGGTAGAAACCGTAGCCCTGATCCAGATCTTCCCATTGGGTCACGGTATCGCGGGCGTAAACGGTATCGCCTTCACCGAAGATCACACGGCGATCGCGGCCACCCACCAGGTAGGGGGCTTCGACGATTTCCTTGCGGTCTACCACCAGCCCTTCCTTCAGGTAAGACTGGATTGCACTGGCAGGAATGGCCGGAATCGCTTCGTCATTGGCAATTTCACGCACCCGCGGGGTGAGTTTCACTGTACCATTGGACATCACGGTCTCTTCCACGCCCCGTTTTACCGACAGGCGCGGCTCACCGTTAACGTAGGAAAGCCGGATTTCGTCGCCGGGGTAAATCAAGTGAGGGTTACTGATTTCCTCATTGATCTGCCAGATTTCCGGCCATTGCCACGGCTCTTGCAGAAAACGGCCGCTGATATCCCAAAGGGTATCGCCGTTTTTCACGAAATACTTGCTGGGGTGCCCGTCTTTGAGCACCACCGCTGCGGAGGCCATACCGGACACCGCCAGCACCAGGCCAAAGGTCAAGGCGCGCTGGACCGATTTCATCATCATCGGATTCCTTTTATCATTATTGGACTCATCCCCGAGAGCGGCCGCGATCCCTTATTGTAGACGCGGTTCCTTTTGGATATTAGCAATGCGATCATATATTTAGCAACCGAAATTCGAGTACTACCGCAACTTCCGAGAAGGTACATGGCTAAACTGGAAATACTGGAATTCCCTGATCCCCGACTACGCACAGTAGCAAAGCCGGTGGAAAAGGTAGATGACGAGCTTCGCAAACTGATCGACGACATGATCGAAACCATGTACGACGCCTCCGGCATCGGCCTGGCGGCCACCCAGGTGAACGTGCACCAGCGCCTGCTGGTGATGGATCTGTCCGAAGAGCGCAACGAGCCCAAGGTGTACATCAACCCGCAGATCACGCCACTCACCGATGAGCTGGCACCCTACGAAGAAGGCTGCCTATCGGTGCCCGGGTTCTATGAGAAGGTGAAACGCGCGGCCCGAGTGCGGATTAATGCCCTGGACCGGGACGGCAACGCCTTCGAAGTAGAAGCGGACGAACTGCTCGCCACCTGCATCCAGCACGAGATCGATCACCTGGACGGCAAACTGTTCGTGGACTACGTCTCCCGACTGAAGCGTGACCGCATCAAAAAGAAGCTGGAAAAGATCCACCGCCAGCAGGCTTAAGAGAGAGGCAAGTTGAAAGTTCAAAGTTGAAAAGCGCGAAACGGCTTTCAGAATAGCGAATCGCCATGCCCGCGATTCCAGCCCTGCGGCGCGGCCGTGGCGTTAGACGTGTGGCTTTCTCGAGGGTTCGCGTTTGAACTTTCAACTTTTCACTTTCAACTCACCTCTCTGCTCCACCACTTACCGACCCAGAGGCCGCTCATTGAAACCCTTACGCCTTGCCTTCGCCGGCACCCCGGACTTCGCCGCCGCCAGCCTGCAGGCCGTGCTGGATAGCGATCATCAGGTCGTGGCTGTGCTCACCCAGCCGGATCGCGCCGCCGGGCGCGGCAAGAAAGTGCAGCAAAGCCCGGTCAAACAGCTGGCGGCAAGCCAGGATATTGCGGTGCTGCAGCCGGAAAACCTGAAGGGTGAAGACATCCGCCAGCAGCTACGGGACCTGGATCTGGATGCCTTGGTGGTAGTGGCCTATGGGCTGATCATTCCCCAGGCGGTGCTGGACATCCCCCGCTTGAGCTGCCTGAACGTGCACGGCTCGCTGCTGCCGCGCTGGCGTGGGGCCGCCCCTATTCAACGGGCCATCACCACCGGCGACACGGAAACCGGCAACACCATCATGCAAATGGAAGCCGGGCTCGATACCGGCCCCATGCTGCTCAGCGAAGCCCTGCCCATCGGCGAGAGTGAAACCGGCGGCGAACTGCACGACCGGCTGGCCACCCAGGGCGCCCGCCTGCTGGTGACCGTGCTGAACGATCTGGAGCACCACCTGGCCAACGCCACCCCACAGCCGGACGAAGGCGTCACCTACGCCCACAAGCTCAGCAAGGCCGAAGCGCGGCTGGATTTTCGTTTGCCCACCCGCGCCCTCTATAACCGCATTCGCGCCTTCAATCCTTTCCCGGTGAGCTGGGTGCCCCTGAACGGCCAGCCCATGCGCATCTGGCAGGCCAGCGAAAGCCCGCAACCGGGGCAGGACAACGACGAGCCCGGCCATATTCTGGCCGTGGACGACCAGGGCATCCATGTGGCCACCGGCGATGGCGCCCTGATCCTCGAAGAGCTGCAACTGCCCGGCAAACGGCGCATGGCGGTGTCCGACCTGCTGCGCGGCAACCCGGCCCTGTTTACCGTTGGCGAACCGCTGGGCGATGCCATTGTCGATGCGTCTGGTGATCAATGTGGCGACGCCTGACCCGCGCCTAAGCGCCGTGCGCGCCCTCAACCGGGTGCTCCCCGGCAAGGGCGACGGCGAAAGCCTGCGCGAGGTGCTGCGCGACTTTCCCCTGCAAGGCAGCGACGGCGGCCAGATGCGCGATATCTGCTTCGGCGTGTGCCGTCACCTGCGCCCTCTCAACCACTGGCTCAACCAGCAACTCTCCAAGCCCCTCAAGGCCAGCGCCCAGCCGGTCCGGCTGGCACTGCTGGCCGGCCTCTATGAACTGTGGTTCAGCGACCGCCCGGCCCACGCCATCGTCAATGCCTACCCGCAACTGTGCCGCAAGCTGAAAGCCCCCTGGGCCGCCGGCCTGAGCAATGCGGTGCTGCGCAAGGCCAGCCAGATTACCCTTGAAGAGGCTGTGGCCGACGCCCCCGCCAATATCCAGCTGAGCCTGCCAGACTGGCTGTTTAAACGCTGGCAAAAAGATTGGCCCGACGACGCCGACGCCATGGCCCGCGCCAACCTGCAAACGCCACCGTTCACCCTGCGGGTGAATCGTCAGCAGCAACAACGAGCCGATGCCCTCACCGCCCTGGGTGAGGGCGCCCGTGCCGGTAGCGTTGCTCCTTACAGCATTTACCTGCAACCGGCCCGGCCGGTATTTCAGCTCCCCGGTTTTGAGCAAGGTGCCCTGTCCGTACAGGACGAAGCCGCCCAACTGCCCGCCGAATTACTGCAGGCCCCGGCCAACGGTCGCATCCTCGATGCCTGCGCCGCCCCCGGCGGCAAAACCGGACAACTGCGCGAGAAATTCCCCGCCGCAGACCTCACCGCCCTGGAGCTGGAAGGCAAACGGCTGGCCCGGATTCGCGAGAACCTGGCACGGCTGGGCACCGACGTCACCCTTCTGCAAGGCGACGCCAGCGACCCGCACTCCTGGTGGGACGGCACCCCCTTCGATGCCATCCTGCTGGACGCCCCCTGCTCCGCCACCGGCATCCTGCGCCGCCAGCCGGATGTGAAATGGCACCGCAAGGCCTCGGACATCGCCGCACTGGTTGATTTACAAGCGCGCATGCTGGATGCACTATGGCCGCTGCTCAATCCCGGCGGCATGCTGGTGTATGCCACCTGTTCGGTGCTGCGCGACGAGAACGACCATCAGGTTCGTGACTTCCTGCAACGCCAGCCACAGGCCCGGGATGTGACGCCACGGCCGGAAGGGGCCACAATGGTGGACGCAGGGTGGCAGCTGTTCCCGGAACAACACGGTCCGGACGGTTTCTACCTGGCTTGCCTGCGTAAAGAATCGGGGGCCCGACTCAGTTCATGAAAATCATTATTCTCGGTGCCGGCCAGGTGGGTGGCACTCTGGCCGAAAACCTGGCCAATGAACGCAACGACATCACGGTCATCGATACCGATGATGAACGCCTGCGCGAGCTGGGTGACCGCCTGGATATCGGCACCGTGCGCGGCATGGGCTGCTACCCGGCAGTACTCAAGGAAGCCGGCGCCGAAGACGCGGACATGCTGATCGCAGTGACCAACTCTGACGAGGTCAATATGATCGCCTGTCAGGTGGCCTACTCCCTGTTCCGCACCCCCTCCAAGATCGCCCGCATTCGCACCGCCCACTACACCAGCCGCTCGGAAAAACTGTTCAACGAGAACGCCCTGCCCATTGATGTGATCATCAGCCCTGAACAGGTGGTGACCGACTACATCAAGCGCCTGATCGAACACCCGGGCGCACTGCAGGTAGTGAACTTCGCCGGTGGCCGGGTACAGCTGGTGGCAGTGCGCGCCTATTACGGTGGGCCGCTGGTGGGCAACGAGCTGCGCGAATTGCGCAAGCACATGCCCAACGTGGATACCCGCGTCGCAGCTATTTTCCGCCGCGGCCGGCCAATCATCCCGGAAGGCAACACCGTGATCGAAGCCGACGATGAGGTGTTCTTCATCGCCGCCAAAAACGATATCCGTGCGGTCATGAGCGAGCTGCGCCGCCTGGAGCATAACTACAAGCGCATCGTTATCGCCGGCGGCGGCAACATCGGTTACCGGCTGGCCAAGACCATTCAGCATCGCTACAACGTCAAAGTCCTGGAGCGCATGCCCAAACGGGCGGAATGGCTGGGCGAAAAACTGCACCAGACCGTAGTACTGCAAGGGCTGGCCACCGACCGGGACGAATTGCTCAAGGCCAACATCGAGAACACCGATGTGTTCTGCGCGCTCACCAACGATGACGAAGCCAACATCATGGCCTCCTTGCTGGCCAAACGGCTCGGTGCCCGCAAGGTGATGACGCTGATTTCCAACCCGGCCTACGTGGACCTGGTGCAGGGGCACGACATCGATATCGCCATTTCGCCCCAGCAATCCACCATCGGCAGCCTGCTCAGCCATGTGCGCCGGGGCGATGTGGTCAACGTCTATTCCCTGCGCCGCGGCGCGGCGGAAGCCATCGAGGCCATTGCCCACGGGGATGCCAAATCGTCCAAGGTAGTGGGCCGGGCCATCGACGAAATTGATCTGCCGGAAGGCACCACCATCGGCGCCATTGTGCGCGGCGAAAAAGTGCTGATTGCCCACGACCATGTGGTGATCGAACCGGACGACCACGTGATTTTGTTCCTGATCGACAAACGCCGTACCCGGGACGTGGAAAAACTGTTCCAGGTCGGCTTTACGTTTTTTTAGGAAACGCATGCACGCAGACACGCAATCACGCACCACGCAACAGGCAGCACACGACCATGCCGGGCTTCGGCGTGATACGTGGTGCGTGTCGGCCTGCCAGCGGGAACCCTCATGCACTTCGCGCTAATTTCGAAAATTCTCGGCCTGCTGCTGGTGGTCTTCAGCTTTACCATGATGCCGCCGGTAGCCGTGTCCTACTGGTATCAGGAAGGCAGCGAAACCCCGTTCCTGATCTCCTTTGTCATTACCCTGGCGCTGGGCTTAAGCCTGTGGCTGCCGTTTTTCCGCAACAAAACCGAACTGCAAACCCGCGACGGTTTTCTGGTCGTTACCCTGTTCTGGTCCGTGCTCGGCGTGATCGGCGCGCTGCCGCTAATTATCAGTGACGATGTTCCGGTGGGCTTCACCGATGCGGTATTCGAATCCGTTTCCGGGCTCACCACCACCGGCGCTACCATCCTGTCCGGCATCGATTTTCTGCCCAAATCGGTACTCTTCTACCGCCAGCAATTACAGTGGCTGGGTGGCATGGGTGTAGTAGTACTGGCCGTGGCCATTCTGCCCATGCTCGGCATCGGTGGCATGCAGCTCTACAAAGCTGAAATCCCCGGCCCCATGAAAGACGCCAAACTCACCCCACGCATCGCCGAAACGGCCAAAGCCCTGTGGTTTATCTACCTGTTTATTACCATTGCCTGTGCCCTGCTGTACTGGGCTTTCGGCATGAGCGTGTTCGACGCCATTTGTCACAGCTTCAGCACCGTGGCCACCGGCGGCTTTTCCACCCACGATGCCTCCATGGCCTACTGGGACAACCCACTGATCGACTGGACCGCCACCCTGTTCATTCTGATTGGCGGGCTCAACTTTGCCCTGCATTTTGCAGTGTGGCGCGGCCGCTCCCTGTTCGCCTACCTTCGTGATCCGGAGTTTCGCTTTTTTATCAGCCTGTTCCTGATCTACACCGCCATCATCACCGCCGGCCTGCTGTTCTTCCATTACGACTTCGAAGTGGACGATGCCCTCCGCCACTCCGCGTTCCAGGTGGCGTCTTTCAGCACCGGCACCGGGCTAACCAGCACCAATGCTGCTGCCTTCCCCGGCTTTATCCCCTATCTGCTGGTACTCACCAGCTTTATCGGCGGCTGCGCCGGTTCCACCGGCGGCGGCATGAAGGCCGTGCGCGCCGCCCTGGTGTTCCACCACAGCATTCGCGAACTGCGCCGTTTGATTTACCCCAACGGCGTATTCGCCCTGCGCTTTGGGCGCCAGTCCATTCCCGACCGGGTGCTACAGGCCGTTTGGGGGTTTGTCGGTGTTTACATCACCATTTCGGTGATCTTCACCCTGCTGTTCACCATGACCGGCATGGACCTGGCCACCGCCGTCAGCGCCGTCGCTGCCAGCCTTAACAACCTGGGGGTTGGGATCGGCCAGGTGGGCGGCGGCTTCGCCAACATCACCGACAGCGCCAAGTGGATGATGACCGTACTGATGGTCGCCGGCCGTCTGGAAATCTTTACGCTGCTGGTCCTGTTCACGCCGATGTTCTGGAAACAATGAAGTAAGGAAGTGACGCGAGGAGGGGAGAACCTGTCATGCCTTACCGCCTCGTGCTTCGCACGGTTCGCACCCTGAACGGTGCTCCTACAGCGACTTCGTTGAAAGCGTGCCAGCGACCATAAAAAAGCCCCGGCATTGCCGGGGCTTTCTTGTTCTAGCTGTTAACTCTTAATTATTAACTGTTAACTGCTCTTACGCGATATTGTTGACTCGCTTGCTGTCACGGAACAGCTGGTCCAGCTCGCCTTCGTAATAGGCTTCCACCCGCGGGTTCATCACTTTTTTCCACAGCGGCGGGATCATTGCCAACACATACATGGTGGCGTAACCCGCCGGTAGCTGGGGGCTTTCCTCGTAGTGACGCAGCACCTGATAACGACGCTTGGCGTAGGCGTGGTGATCACTGTGACGCTGCAGTTGGAACAGGGCCAGATTGGTCAGCAAGTAGTTGGAGTTCCAGCTGTGGGCCGGAGTCACCCGCTCGAAACGCCCTTTCTCATTCACACGACGGTGCAGGCCGTAGTGCTCAATGTAGTTGATGATTTCCAGTGCCAGCGCCGCAAAGAAGCTCTGCCCCAGGAAGAACACCACACCCATCCAGCCCCACAGCAAACCAAAGGTCACCGCGAACAAGGCAGAAATGCTGTACCACCAGATCAGCTCGTTGTAGATGCTGATATTTTTCTTGCCCTTACGCTCCAGGTATTTCTTTTCCAGGCTCCAGGCATTGATGAAGTTATGCACGAACGCCTTGGGAAGGAAGTTGTACAGGCTCTGGTTGTAACGGCTTGAAGAGGCGTCATCCGGAGTAGACACGTGCACATGGTGACCGCGTACGTGCTCCACCTTGAAACCCGCATAAGTCACTGTAGACAGCAGCAAACCGCCCATCCAGTTTTCTACTTTGGGATCCTTGTGGATCAGCTCATGGCCCAGGTTAATGGCGATAATGCCACCCACCGTGCCGATGGACACGATCCAGCCAATCTTGCCCAACAACCCATAGTCATTGGTCATGAAGATATGGCCGGCGTAGAACAGCACCGCAATCCACACAAAGCCCATGGCAATAGCCGACACCCGGTAAAAGCGCTCTTCACTCATGGTGGGCACCTGGACATCTTCGCTGGGGTTGGTCGGGTCTTTACCGATTAGGTAATCCAGTACCGGGATCACGCCGAAAATAAACACGTACATAAACCAGGCCCAATAATCCTGGGTCCCGCTTTCCACACCCACATAGGCAGAAAAAGGCACCAATGGAACCATAATGGCCCAGAAACTCAGGTAGCCGTATTTTTTCATTTTTAGCATTACATCGGCATTCATATTCTCGAACATGGCTCACACCTCGCTAGTTCAAGCCAAACAGTAACAGTCATCAATGTGAAGGTCACATTATCCATGATTTCCTGAATTGTCAAACAACTCAATTAATGACATATTTATCCCGATCGCGGATAATAGCCGCACGCCACACTCGCCTTACCAAGGACTCCAGCATGTCGCTACAAGCGGTCAGCCTCAGCGAGCAAATCGCCCGACACCTGGGTGAGCAAATCATTACCGGTGAGCTCGCCCCCGGCAGTCGCCTGCCGGAAAACGAACTGGCCAAACAGCTTGATGTAAGCACTAACTCACTCCGTGAGGCCTTCAGGCTGCTGGAAAAGCAGCACATGATCGAACTTCAGCCGCGCAAGGGCGCTCGCGTCTGCGAGGTCACCGATGAGCAGGTTCGCGACCTGTATGAGTTCCTGTTCATGCTGCTATCACGGCTGGCCGGGCTGGCCGCTGCCCGCTGGCAACCCGGTGAAATTGAGGACCTGGTGGAGATGCTGCCCCAGCTGGAACAGCACTTTGTGAATGACGACCTACGCGCCGCGCACCAGCTGGCCTTCCGGTTTGTGGAAATCGCCACCGTGCGTTTCGCCCACAACCGCTACCTGGCCACCGATATTCAGGACCTGATCCCCCTGCTCAAGCGCTATTCGTTTATCGCCCTGCAGGAAGACACCTCGGAATTCGACGTCTCGCTACAGATCTTCAAGCGCCTGCTGGTCAACGTTGTCGGCCGCAATGTGGCCGACGCAGAAGCGGATATCCGCGAATACGGCGACAACCAGTGCCAGATCGTCCTGCGCGCCATCGCCAAACGCAGCGCGGCGTAAGAAGGCAATGAAGAGTTAATAATGAATAATTAATAACGCGCGAAGCTGGTGTCTCTGTTTTTCCAATGCATGAGGCCGCGTCTACGGGGAAGACGCGGCCTCATGTGTTTGCTCTTAGTGCTCACGTCAGGTCGCGAACTATTAATTATTCATTATTAACTATTAATTGCCTCCCCACACAATCCCCATAAAGCGCCCTTATCCCCTTGCCATGCTGGCCCTCATCACAAGGAGGCCACCATGAAACTGACGCTTTTCTTCTCACTACTGCTACTGACGTTCACCGCCCAGGCAAACGGACAACGCTGGCAGGGCGAGGCTGCCACCGGCGCCTTGCTGCTGGTCGATGGCCAGGGGCAGATTCAGCCCGCCACCCTGCTGGACACCGACGCCCGCATTACCGTCAGCGGCCCGGTGGCAAAGGTCACGCTGACCCAGCGTTTTCACAATCCCAGCCAGCAGTTTCGCGAAGGGCGCTACCTGTTTCCGCTGCCGGAAAACGCCGCCGTGGACGGCATGGTGCTGACCATCGGAGACAGGCGCATCGTCGGCCGCATCGACAGGAAGGCCGAAGCAGAAAAGACCTACCGACAGGCCCGCGCCAGTGGCAAGAAGGCCAGCCTAGTCAGCCAGCAACGCCCCAACCTGTTTACCACCGCCGTGGCCAACATCGCCCCCGGCGAAACGGTGCAAGTGGAGCTGCATTACCAGCAGACCCTGAATGTGGATGGCCACCGCTTCCAACTGCGCCTGCCCCTCACCCTGACGCCGCGCTTCACTCCGCCCACGGAGGCACCCCACACACTGGATTCCCTGCTACGCAACACCGTAGCGGCCCCCGGCGGTACCGCCGATGCCGGCACCGCGTCCGTCCATATCGATCTGGACGCCGGTGCGCGGCTGGCCACGCTGGGCAGCCCCAGCCACGCCATCCACTACCAGCGGCACGGGCGGCGCTACACCATCACCCCAAAAGCCGGCGCCATCGCCATGGATCGGGATCTTCTGCTCAACTGGGAACTGGAAGACACCGGCGAACCACTGGTTACCCGCTTTCACGAAGAAATCGACGGCGAGCACTATGCCCTGCTGATGGTGGTTCCGCCGAAAACCGGCCAGGTGACAGCGCTGCCGCGGGAAACCTTGTTCATCATCGACAGCTCTGGCTCCATGGGCGGCGCGCCCATGCGCCAGGCCAAGGCCAGCCTGCACTTGGCCCTGCAGCGCCTGAAGCCCGGCGATCGTTTCAACATCACCGACTTCGACAGCCAGCACACCCTGCTGTTTGAAACGCCGGTCACGGTCAGCGATAACAGCCGCCAACAAGCGCAAGATTTCGTGGATGGCCTGCAAGCCAGCGGCGGCACTCACATGCTACCCGCCCTCAGCGCCACCCTGAGTCAGCCCGCCAGCGACGGCTACCTGCGCCAGGTGATCTTTATCACCGACGGTGCCGTGGGTAACGAAAGCGGCATCTTCCGCGCCCTCCACCAGCAACTCGGCGAAGCCCGTCTGTTCACCGTGGGCATCGGCTCCGCCCCCAACAGCCATTTCATGACCCGCGCCGCCCAGTTCGGGCGCGGCAGCTTTACCTACATCAACGACCAGAACCAGGTACAACAAGGCATGGACACCCTGTTTCGCCGCCTGGAATCGCCGCTGATGCGCAACCTGCAGGTGCAACTCCCGGACGGCATCGTCGCCGAGCGTTGGCCGCAAAAGCTGCCGGACCTGTATGCCGGTGAGCCCCTGCTGGTAGCCATGAAGCTGTCCGCGCCGCCGCAACAGATTACCGTCAGCGGCTACAGCACCCAACACTGGCAACAACCGGTCACCCTGCCCACCAACAACAATCACCCTGGTACCGCCAGCCTGTGGGCCCGGCGCAAGATCGCTGACCTGATGGACCGCATCACCCTGGGTGCTGCGGAAACGGATATCGCCCCGCTGATCACCGACGTGGCCCTGCGCCATCAACTGGTCAGCCGCTACACCAGCTTTATCGCCGTGGAAGAAACAGTCTCCCGGCCCGCCAATGAACCCCTGCTGCACGACACCGTTCGCAACCAGGCACCGCACGGTACGCAACACACTGCGGCTTGGCCGGGCACCGCCACGCCGGCACCGCTGTTGTGGCGGCTGGCTGGCGTGCTGCTGATGGTCTGCCTGCTGCTCTGGCTTCGTCAGCGGAGGCTGAACCATGGCGCGGCTTGAACGCGGGGTGCTGACACTCAGTCTGGCGGGGCTTCTGGGGCTCGCAGGCTGGGCCAGCTGGCTGGACGGCAAGGCCTGGCTGGCCCAGCACCTGATTGCCCACGCCTGGCAAACCACCCTGGACCAGGGCGCACCCCAGCGCCCCTGGCCCTGGGCAGACACCTGGCCGCTGGCGCGCCTCACCACTCCCGCCGGGGAAACCCTCTATGTGCTGGAAAGCACCAGCGGTGAAGCCCTGGCTTTCGGGCCCGGCCGACTGGCCGGCGGCATCGGCAGCGACCAGGCCCTCACCCTGGCCGGCCACCGCGACACCCACTTCGCCTTTCTGCAAACCCTGAACCCTGGCCAGCCCTTCGCCGTGCAATTGGCCGACGGTTCACAGCAGCATTTTCAGATCAGCAGACAGCAGGTCATCAATAGCCAACAGCATCCCTTACACATCCCCCGGGACGACCAACAGCTGATACTGATCACCTGCTACCCCTTCGGTGCCCTCACTCCCGGCGGCCCCCTGCGCTACGTGGTCACCGCCACATCGGCACCCACCAGCAACGCGGCAAATAACCATGCTGAACAATAAACAGACCAGGAAAAGGCAGAAAGGGAAAATGAGAAGGAGAAAGGAACAGGCCGAATGGCCAGCAAGGAAGGTATCGGTCAGGCGCGAGGCGCAAACATGATGATGGCCATCCCCAACAATGCCACACCGGAACCCAGCAAATCCCAGGCTGTCGGGCGAATACCGTCCACCGCCCACAACCAGAAAATCGCCATAAAAATATAAACGCCCCCGTAGGCGGCATACACCCGGCCCGCAGCAGTGGGGTGCAAGGAAAGCAACCAGGCAAACAGCGCCAGACTTAGCGCGGCTGGCACCAGCAACCAGATCGACTTGCCTTCACGCAACCACAGGTACGGCAAGTAACAGCCCACGATCTCCGCCAGCGCCGTAATCACAAACAACGCAAACGTCTTTATTTCCGTCACAGTTCAGCCCTTTTTCTGCTCATCCATTCACTCCGGGGCATAGGCCAGGTCATGACGCATTCCGGCAAACAGCCAGCGTCGCCTGCGCAAGGTAATCACAGAACGCAGCCACATCCGGATTACTAAACTGGCTGGAAATGAACTCGCCCGGAATCAGCCCTTCATCCCAGCGCGTCGTCACCAACAGAGGATTTCCCCCATCATCACCCGGGAAAATCTCCACCACCGCATGAGTCTGGTGAATATAGATATCACGGAGATCTTTGCGGCAGCGAAAATCCTCCGTATCAGAAGCCGACCTGCACTGGTAGCCCGCGTCAGTGAAAAACGCATTAGCACTGGAAAACAGTGCCGCACGGTTAAACGGATCCGCTGACAACGGCTCCAGTGTCCTGGTGACATCACCGGCCACATTGGTGCAGCCGGAAACGAGCAATGTGGCCAGCAGTAATAGTCCATTCGATATTTTCATTTGCATTGAAGCCTTATCTCAGCCAAGAAAAGGGGCGCAAAGCGCCCCTTCGCTCTATTGTACGTTGCACTTACTTTCAACGTGCTTCTTGAAATTCTTCAAAATGCCTAACCAGCCTTGCCTCTGCTGCTCGGCGGAGTTTTCGTCCTCAGCGACAAACGTTTCAACAACCTTAATGCCGTTTTCGACTTCCATGAAGCGAATCTCAACCTCACGATCATCCCCAAGCCGGTAACGAATCAATTTGAATGGCGATATCTCAGTAAACTCTCCCTCAAAGTCGAAACCTGCAGAAGCATCCTTGGCTTCCATCCGATAATTAAATTTACCGCCAACCTGAAAGTCCAGCTCTGCGCGAGGGCAACACCACTCATCAACAGCAAAATTCCATTGAACAATATCTTCTGGCGCTACCCAGGCATCCCAAACCACGCCCAAGGGCGCCTTCACTTCCATTTCTATAACAATCTTCATACTGATTCCTCATCGAGGTTATTCATTCATCAAAAGAGGCCGGTGGTTATGCCTCAATAGATTGTCGAATAGGAAGAAAGGAAATAGACAACACTGTGTGTATTATTTCGATGGGGAGGAAGTAATAACGCCGCGGACACGCGCTTGTCGCGTGATCCGCCTGGGCTAAGCCGCCGGGACGGAGCGCTGCGGAGTACCGGTCGGCTTGAGCCCCTTGTCACATGACAATGTCCGGGTCATACCAGACATCCTCATGATCTCCTGCCACCAAGAACCTAAAACCCGGCGGTAGTGCCAGATAGCGCTCTATTTCTGGCAGATATTCTCGGATGTGAGAAACATGGAGTGGCTTGAAGAAATCGGATTCTTCAGACATGCCTTCACCACACCAGATATACCATCCACAGGTGCCATTTTCAGGTTTGTTCCTGAGACCGTTAATTGGGAGTTTACCAATGGTCTCCCGCGCGATCCCAAGCTTTTCTTCACCATCGCAGGGCAAAGGTTCTGCGCTGAATCTCTTACAAACTTCTGTTTGACTCGGCATAGACTTCCCTATCTCGTGTCACGCCTTGTTATGCATTTTCGAGCCTTGAAATCAGCTTGTTTTGTACCGCGCGCCACGTGCCATTCTCTCCGCCTTCCTCCCAGAGCTCCTGCAGTTCAGAGCCAGCCAGGATTTTCTTGACCGCCGCTAGCGCCTTCATGGCGTGAGTTACGTCTATTTGAGGCCTCTTTCCAAACAGAACGCCCTGCTTCTTTTCGAGCCAAACCCCAAGCTCTTTGGGGATGAAGGATGTGTCACCTGACACTGATGCAGCGATAACTTCCGCAGCGGCAAGAGCCTCAGCACAATCGGGAGACTCCAAATACGCCTCTTCACTCAGCACTCGATTTATTGGGTACATTAGCACATCCAAACCTTTGGACTTCTCGAGCTCAAAAACCCAATCACCAGCATCGTCATTCCCGAAATTATCTTCACTCCACGCACCCACTAAATCTCTCCTTTGTGTGCACAACGCCTTGCGCAGCCGCAGCGCGAACATTGAGGGTCAGGTCTTGTTAGATTTCTTCAATTTGAAAAATGGAAGGCAGGAGCCTCCTTGCTGTGACAATCACCGTAGTATTGAATATCGACGCCACCACCATTTGGAAGTTGTGTCATTACAACGGCAAGGCCCGATTTCTTATCGGTGCGCTCCGATAGTGGATCATTAAATAGCCAAACCTCATAAAACGTAGGAACCTCGTGCTTCACTATACGCGTTTCAGCCAATGCAGAAGATTGAAGATCACAATTCCTCATTATGGCACCAAATATGTCCTGCCTTACCTGAGGGGCCCGCTCAGATATGCTTTGCCCGGGAACCCCTGCCCACTCAACATTCGCTATTGATCCCCCGCTGTCAGATGGCGTCGACACATATCGCAAGGGTGAAAATTGATTTTCTAAAGCCTGGTTGGCCGATCGCAGAGCTGCGTCACTAGCTGGATTTCCAGCGCAACCGGAAAAAATCATGGAAGAAAGTATTATTGTTAATAAATATCTGTTCATACAATAACTCATCTTTAATTTGAACGTAGGACTATCGGAGCTAGACTTTGTCTTTTTCCATTGAAGCATGGGAAAAATCCTGACCCCTAAACCTTGACCCGTAGAGGTGATTTGCGGGCTTACTTGGCATTGATTAATTTCACCGTAGGGGGCCTTTCAGAAACTATATCTATAACTTGGTTTAAACAATAAAATCCGTAGTGTACAAAGGGGCCAGGGTATTCTTTTGTGGCGACCGTGCCTTGGCCAATATAGTTTAAAAACGCTGACTTCGAATAAATTCGTGCAGACCCGCCTTCGAACACTTCCTCTATACCTCCAGCATAACTTTCATCCGTTACTGCATAGGCTATGTAGTTATCGAATACAATTTCATAGCGGGCACTGCTTTCGGTTACCTCTATGGAATTGCTCTCGTTCAACATCTCACGTAGCGCATCATTGGGCTCTTCTTCTGGTGACATGTCCGAATAAGTATTAGATACTCCAGCCTCAGCTATTACGATCCTTAAGCAATCCTTATGGGTTTCTTGTATCTCAACCATATCGAGATACTTGTGCTGGTTCATGACACTAAACATAGATGAGACATCTCACTCCTGCCATAACGGGGCAGTTTGCAGAACACATGGCCGTCGCCTCTACTAATGACCCAAATACGGCAATACAACAAACGGAAGAAAAACACCAAACACCATGGCCAATCCCGTTTTCTTTATGATCCCCTTCGGCCAATCGACAATCAAAAAAACAACCCACAGCCAGGCAACTGAAGCAGATAAAAGTCCTTCTGCTTTATAAATTCCAGAGACATACATACCGTAGAAGACAATCAAAGGCGTCAATTTCAGCATACGTAGAAGCTGACGCCCTTCTTCGGCACTCTCTTTTTTGATGGACTCCAGGTGCGTTTGTCTTCGCTTTTCCAAGCAGACTCTCCGGTTTTTAACTCTCGAACGCCCGGCACAGCGGGTAAATTGGAGCGACGGAGGAGCAGAAATTTGGTCCGACTGCCGCCGCTTGTTATAAATTACACTGCCAAGCCTCATTCTCGATAAGATATATGAGGATCTGCATGTTGTACCACTCGGCATATTCAGTTGCTATTGCCTGTAGCCGCGCATGCTCGTAACTAGGAATAGCGTCAGAAGTTCCTTCAATTGGAACTACAATCTTATTTCGTCCTTCGGAACCCAAAATGCAATCGTTAGGGGCCCCCGGTACATATAACGAGTATCCGTAAACTCCTTTGAACCGAAAATCTTCACGCTCAATCGCGTTCTGCGAATCTGCCACAGGATCCGCCTCATCAACCCACTCTAAGGACTTTAATGTTTCCTCAAGGTGCGGGGCATTCTGCGAGAAATCGCAGCCAGTGATAAGCAAAATGGATAGAGGAAGAAGTGTTTTCATAGAAATTTATAACGCCCCAAGTAGGGGCATATTTTGCGTTTTGAGCGCAGCGAAGCAAAATATGCCCCACTGCCTTGGATTGTTAGTTTTTAAACGCTACTGCTTGCTCTTCCAGCTCTCATCGACTTTTAGCCAAAATGCTGGTGTTAATGAATGTGAGGTTTTAAAACTCACAAGCTTCCCTTCATACTCACCAAGCACTTTGCCTTCGACGGTTTCAATAATGGCTGATAAGGAATCACTTGGCACGGGTATCGTGTCTAGATCCGTACAAGCTTCAGCAAACCACCCGGGATAATACTTACTTGCGGGTCCACCCATGCCATAAGTGTTTGGCAGATCAATGCTCTCAAGGTACTCCCACCAGCTTATCGCTTCGATGATGAATCCGCTTTCTAAAAGCGCGTTTGCAAATGGTAGGTAGTTTGCCCGCGATACAATAATATCAATATATCCATCGCCGACTGGCTGAGCTTTGTACTCTTCAAGCAGCGCATCTAGCTTTATTTTGTCTTGATTAGGCACGACCCCTTCCTTCAAAACTAACGCCGCGCTCTGCCGCTTGTCGGCAGCAGCGCCTTGTTATGCGAAGTTATACAGTCACCATCCACCATGAATATGCTGACTGCTTTACAAACCTCAGCAGATAGAGTTTTCCCGAGCTTTTCACTTTCAGTTCGTATTCATCCAAATCAGGAAGCGCCACCCACCGATAATCTCCTTTTTCAATACTGACACCACTATTTATCCCGCAGCTATCGGAGGGGTATTTACTTTCACAAATCTGAAGTTTTGCCTCAATCAGCACCCCATCTTCTTCATTCAAGTTAGTAATTTTTATCCATCTAGCTGAATTTACATTACCCTCAACACCAGCATTACCTTCACCACCAATAACAGGAAATAAAGGAACAACAAGACCGAAAGCAACACTCTTCGAATAAAATGATTTTGCGCAAATAGAGACATGAATTCCTTCATCTTTAAATGAAGCTTTGTTCTCGTCACCAAACCTAGCCCATTCAACAGAGGCATCATAACCGCAAGAGGAATCAAAATAATCAGTTCCTCCATCTGACACCATCATGTAGTTTCTTTTTGATAAATTCACACAACCGGATAACATCACGGCAATGAGCAGCGTCAGTATAATATGATTCATCCCTTGCTCCGCATAACGCCCGCCATCATGCGCTTGTCGCATGCATGACATTGTTAAGTGCTTTATATGCCATAGTGATACTCTCGATGGCAGTTTGGGCATAAAGCAATTGCATTCAGAACTGTATCTTCACCACCTTTCGCCAACTGAATTTTATGGTGAACCTCAAGATATGGAGAATTGTCCTTTGCTCTAATGAATGGTGCAGGCTTTTTACAGCCTTCACATACACCCTTTGCGCGCGCTAAAACAGCAGCAACAACATCTGGATTACGAACATACACTTTTATTGTTACAGAAATGGATTCTGGTTTTTTTGGCGCCACTTCCAAGCGCTTATCTCTAGTTTCTTTATTCAGCGACAATGATTCATAAACTTGTTTTTGAAAGTCTTTATTAATAACCTCCAAGCTATTATCAACAAAAAATTCATTCTCAAGCTTCTTTATAATGGCTTGGATTTTATACTGTTTAGACTTTCCTTTTTTTATGTAATATTCCAAATGTTTCTTGACAGCAGAAATGGCGCACTGAAACCTTGGAAAACCAAAATCCGAACGAATATTTCTCAGGTAATATTCTGTCGCATATGCATTAATTGTTCTTTGATACTCTTTGCCATCCATCATGCATAAAAATGTGTGGACATAGCCATAAGCCGAGCTTTCATTCCACCCATATTTAGAGACCAAGTGATTTGCTGCTGCTTCAGACGTAATGGCTTTCCCGTATTCCCTTTTGGCTACTGCATAAGCGGCTTCAACCTGTACTTGTGTGATAGCCATCCCACCCCCTTTCACTTAACGCCCGCCATCATGCGCTTGTCGCATGCATGGCATTGTTATGTGTTTATTTTTCGGCTTTTTTGACTTCATATTGATCGGCGCCATGATTCCCCAGATTCGGTGCACTATTTCTTGGCTTAAAAATTGGTGCCGCCGGATGCTTCGGGTAGTAAAGGTTGATAGTAAACCGCTCGGCATACTCACAAGAACGAAGATCAACCAATGTTCCGGCCTCAATAGTGACTCCTTTAGCCACCACATCTTCTACCAGCTCAGCAACAAAAGGCTTAGAACACAATAGGTCCATGCCTGGAGAATTTGCCCACCAACCTACTGCCGCCCCCACAATTAGGCTCAGGGAAACGGTCAAAGAAACCAGAAACACTCTCCTCAATCTTCACACCCCCCGCAACACATAACGCCAAGCTAAGCGGCGCAGCTTTGCTGCGTCCATGCTTGAGCGCCTTGTTAGGGCTTTATGCCAGTTTGAATACGACATTGCCCGATTTAAACTGTTTTAGCTTAACGGCGGACTCGTTGAGCAGCGCCTCGGCGCCAGCTGCCAACCAAAAGCTCTTAACGGCTTCAACCGTGTAGTTTTCCTATTTCTCGTTATAGCAAACCAGCGTGTTGATACTACGTTTTTTAAGCCAATTTCTTAAATTTTTGTACAGCTCTTCAACAGCCTTGTGTGAGGAGAAGTTGTAGACACCTTCTCGATCAGTTGAAGCAATTGCTATCCGGCCAGACGTAAGAACTCCCTCTTCTAAGATGCTTCGTTCATATTGAATGAAACCATCACCGAATAGAATCTCATCGAAGCTCTTCCCCTGCTTGATACTTACCCCATCGATGGTAAGCAGGTGGCCATCAAAGGCTGCATGATCATCTTGACTCATGAAATATTGAAACTCGCTCCGCATCCTGATTCCTTTGTAGCCCTAACGCCCGGCGCAGCGGGCTGATCTGCTACCACTTTCGTGGACACTTTTAGACACACGCCCGCACATAGCTTG
>OJDI01000027.1_pt1 | contig 83286 bp, 71 predicted proteins | sample 1592601 | NCBI WGS metagenome assembly OJDI01 (sample SAMN05416845, study PRJEB24817) | seawater metagenome | isolation source: Sea water | place: Canada:Atlantic | collected 2013-07 | reverse complement strand
CAAAAACCGCTGGACGCATTCTGAGGCGGTCACTTATTAATGCGGATTGGTATAAACCCAAAAAAGGGCGTGTCGGGGCAGAGTTTAACCGACACGCCATTTTCATCTTATCGAATACCTTTGAAACCAGTGCTTTTAACAAATCGTTAGTTTCAAGCTAACGTTCAAATTAACGCAAAGAGGACGCAGCCATGAAGCGTATATTTCAATTGCCACTACAGATCTTGCTAACCTTGTTGTTTTTATCAACGGCGTATTCAGGCCAAGCGGAATCTGTTGATAGCGAACGCTTACAAACTGTTTATTTTGATGCTGCCAGACAAGGCGACATTGCTACGCTAGGTGCGTATTATGCCGCGGGTTTAAGCCCAAACGTTGCTGATAAAAAAGGCTACACAGCGTTAATTTTATCCGCATACCATGGTAAAACCGTTGCTGTGGAATATCTACTAAGCCAAACCAATGTGAATGCATGCCAAGAAGATAACTCAGGCAATACCGCATTAATGGGGGCGATATTTAAAGGTAACTTTGGAGCGATAAAAGCACTTATCGGTGCTGATTGTGATGTCGACCAATCTAACGCGAATGGCCAAACCGCTGCCATGTTTGCCACACTTTTTAATCGTACCGAAACCATTGCCGCATTAACTGATGCTGGGGCTGATTTAAGCGCAAAAGACAGCTCAGGAAATAGCTTAATCGACATTGCCCTTAGTCAAGGTAACTATGAACTGGCGGAAAAGTTGAGTGAAAAACAGGCAGATAAATAAGATGTACCGAACCCTGCGCAGACTAGAGCATGTTTGAGATCTAGACGCTAAAGGTCATACCAGAATATATATTTGCTTAATAGTTAGTCATTAGTGTGACTTAGTTACATTTTCTTTAATCAGTCGTTAGAAATTAATTGATTTTCCATTTTTTGTTTTATCAGACTTTGTTACTATCCCGCGCTTAAATTAACGTTCTGTTAATTATTGAAACAACTTCATGGAATGAAAAGCGGGGTGCGCTGGGCGCGCTCTAATTCGAATCACTTTGAACAGAGATACGCGCTGTTATGATCATCTTTTTTATCTGTATCACACTCTTGATCCTTGGCTATAAGTTTTATAGTCCCTTCGTTGAAAAACAAGCAGGGATAGACCCAACAGTATCCACGCCGCAAACCCGTTTTAACGAAGGTGTAGATTATGTGCCAATTCACCCTGTGCGTGCGTTTCTTATTCAGTTTTTGAATATCGCAGGTGTTGGCCCTATATTCGGGCCGATATTAGGCGCGCTATACGGGCCGGTTGCCTTAGTATGGATAGTCATCGGTAACGTTTTAGGTGGGGCGGTGCACGATTACTTCTCAGGTGTGATGAGCATCAAAGAAGACGGCAAAAGCTTACCGGAAATAGCTGGTCATTATTACAACATTGTATTTAAAGGCTTTATGCTGATATTCACTGCCATGCTGCTGTTTTTTGTGGGCGTGGTATTTATCATGAGCCCGGCCGGGTTGCTAAGTAACCTTGACTCGTTTCAAGGTACTATGCTGGCAGACAATACGTTTTGGGTATTGGTAATTTTGGGCTACTACTTTTTAGCGACTTTGCTGCCGATTGATAAAATTATCACCAAGTTTTATCCCATTTTTGGCTTGTTGATGATTGTGATGACGTCAATGATTGCCATCGCGTTATTAATTGATGCGCCGCACTTGCCGATGGCGGGTGACTTCTTAGCCTATTTTGAAGCCGATCATGCGCATGACTTTTTAGCCCCTAATCCTGATGGCTTGCCTACTTGGCCATTATTGTTCATCACCATAACCTGTGGCGCTATTAGCGGTTTTCACTCAACCCAAGCGCCGATTATCGCCCGTTGCTTAACCAATGAAAAATACGTACGCCCCGTTTATTACGGCGCGATGATGTGTGAAGGCATTGTTGCCTGTGTTTGGGCGTTAGCGGGAATTGCCGCTTTCCCTGAAGGCTATGGTCAGCTTAAAGATATGCTAGACGCTGGTGGCCCTGGGCTGGTGGTAAATCATGTTGCTAATACATATTTAGGTGTACTTGGCGGCATTATGGCCATTGTTGCTGTGGCGGTGTTCCCGATCACTTCGGGTGATACCGCGTTTCGTTCATTGCGCTTAACCCTAGTTGACGCATTTAGCATTCCTCAGAGTATTCGTAACCGTTTGCTGCTAGCGGTGCCTATTTTAACGATCGCTTACTTTATGACGAAATTAGACTTCACTGTTATTTGGCGCTATTTCGCGTTTTCAAACATGTTGCTGTCTACCAGTGTGTTATGGCTGGCTACCAAGTACCTGTTCGATCGTGGCACATTCCATTGGATTGCCAGTATTCCCGCCGTCATCGCCAGCGGTGTGACTATTTCCTACATCATGACCGCTGCAATTGGCTTTAATTTGTCAGCGGATTTAGGAAAGCCTATTGGTGCTGTGGTGGTAGTGGTTGGTTTGGTATTGTTGGTGCTCGCGCACAATAAACATAAGCAAATTGCTGCATAGAGCCTAAGCGATTGTTGAAAATGCGCTAACGCGTAGTGATTTATCAGAAAGCTAACCCGAAACGGTTAGCTTTTTCTGTGCCTGCAGGGCGCTAGGGCGTGTCGTTTAAACACAAAAAAGGGATGCCGTGGCATCCCTTTTACATTCTCGCTGAGTGATCACATATTAACGTGCAATGGCATTAAAACTGATACTGCGCGCCAATGTAACCTGCTGCGCCCGATGTGTTATAGGTAGCAATGTCTTGATAGTTAGCATCAAATGCGTTTTCTAAACGTGCGCTTAAACTAAGGTTTTTATTAACCGAGTAACGGGCGCTCACATCAACTACTTCATAACCTTCAAGTTCAACGCCATCAACTGAGTCATGAGATGAACGCAGGCTAGCGGCTAACTTCCATGTGTTGTTATCGTAAAATACGCTTATGCTGCCTGAGTTGCGCGGGCGGCGGCGGCGCTGATCGCCAGCTGTGTCTTCGGTGTCGTTGTAGGTGTAGTTGGCGCTAACACCAATCGTATCGGTAATTGCAATATCAGCGATGAGCTCAATACCCTCAGAGGTGCTTTCGCCTAAATCTTGTAAGTAACCCGAAAAAGTGGCGAGATCAAAGTAAATGCTGTCTTCTATCTTTTGATCAAAGTAGGTGATTTCAAACTGCGAACCCGAGGCCAAAGCGTAGGTTAGACCGATCTCATAGCCTTTGGTGGTCTCTTCTTTTAAATCCACTTCAGAAGCGGGCGCATAGGAGAAAGGACCTGTGTTGTAAGCGATTTCACTTAAACTCGGTGCTCTAAAACCAGTACCGTAAGCACCGCGAAGTTTTAATTCGTTATTACCAACTGCCCATATATAGGCACTGCTCAAACGGTAACTGGTATGCTCGCCAAAATCTTCATTGTCGTCATGACGAACTCCAGCAGTAACAAAGAGGTTACTTTTAACTTCACTCTGGTATTCAAGATAGTAACCGCGCTGAGTGCGGCTATCATCATCACTAGTGACTTTTTCTTGTTTCCAGTCGATGCCGTAGACTAAGTTGGCACTTTGATTTAACTCGGTACTGCCAAGATATTCAGCACGTTCAACGGTACCTTTGGTATCAAAGCTAGATAGGCCCTCGGTGATAAACTCGCGCTCGATGAAGCTTTTAGCGAGTGAAAATTGATGCTCTGAAGTGTTTGTGGAGTAGTTAGCGCTTACGCGTAAATCTGTTTGGTCAAACTCATTTTCACAGTCATTTGTAGAGCCGGCTGCACCAAAACACGAATCATATTCACCTTCTGCATTGGTGTTTCGTGCAACAAAATTCAGTTTTACCTGCTCATTCACTTGATAACCTAAGCGAGTGTGTAATGTCGTGTTGTCGTATCCGTCATCATCTTGGTTTTCAAGCGTTGTTACGCGAGAGTTAAAGCCATCGGTTGAGAAATCAGATGCGGCAAGGTAGTAATCGAATTTATCACTCGAGCCCCCTACATCAGCGGCTAAATTGGTCGCGTTGTAACGCCCATATTCTGCAGATACTTGACCTGACGGTGCGCCCACGCCATTCGCAGTTTCGATATTGATCACGCCGCCAGCATCAGCGCCATACACTAAACCTTGGCTACCACGGAGTATTTCAACGCGGTTGATGTTGCTACTTTGTATTTGACCAAAGTTAGGGCCGACTTGTGTGGCTGTTGGGTCTGACACCTCGACACCATCGATACGAACTTGGGTGCGGTAGCCTTCTTCACCACGAATTCGCAAGCTGGTTGTTGATCCGGCGCTACCATTGCTTGTCACAGTGATCGAGGGCTGAGTACGCAGTACATCGGCTAAATTTGCATAGCCACGGGTTTCAATTTCGTCTCGGGTCATTACGGATACAGATGTAGCGACTTCACGAATAGGCATAGCCACGCGGCTAGAAACCACTACCATGCGCTCAAGATTGCTGTCAGTTTCGTTAGCTGGGTTTGTTGATGTTGCGTCAGTGGTTTGCGCAATAGTCGGGCTAGCGGCTAGGGCAAACGAAATAGCGATAGCCAATGGGCGGTGTTGCATGTGTGTTCCTCAATCTGAAAAAAGTTAACGATCGAAGGAGGGGTAAAATGCGTGAATTATAATAATCTTGCAGCCATATATAGCGATATTGCAGCGAAATGACGAAAAGTCAGAACAATGCTACATCAGCCAACAAGTTAATTTGATAGGTGCATTCTAATGAAGCCCTCCGCTTCATCCGTACATAACTAGTTCATAGGCCGGTGTCGGGCTGGCATCTCAAAGGATGCATACCGTTGCGGGGGCAGCGATGGATTAACCTAGACAGCCATGATTTGTCTGGCAACACCATACTTCCCGTTTACCCTGTTCAGTTGAAATGGCTCACAACCAACAGGCACCTAGAATAGCGGGCGAGACCATACAAACACTGGGCTACAAAGTCAATGAATAAGGCCACAAACCCATAAACTCAGCCGCAAATGAATACCCCCACGAAAATGTTTATTCCGTCACGCAAATCTTTATACCGTCACGCAAATATGAAAAGAGCTCGCGAGCGCTCAAAAGGTTCGCGACCACTCAACACACCACCTTTATTTTTCATCATTATCAAGACACCCATGATAAGAGGATTCAGAAATCGTTATTGAGACACCCATAACAAGGTGACTCCGTTATTGAGACACCCATGACAAGGTGACTCAGGGAGTAGTTATCGGGACACTCATAATAACGTGTTCAGGCAACATAAACGCTTCCACTTTCGCCGAAGCGCTCAAGCGCTGGACGGTCCTTTGGGCAAGCGCATATCGCTATCAATATAAGCCGTGGTTGGAGCAAGCCAACACTGGGGGAGTTTTAAATGAACAAACGCACACATGAGCGCCTTACTCATACTAAGTTTAAAAGTCACAGTAGGGACAGAGCTTCCTAGGCATCACATTTAAATGGAGACGTATTAAATAATTGTATGAATTGTCGAGAATGTAGGTTGTTAGATTGAATGGGGCTTAATTCTGTCTAGGAATAAAGCCACATTTTTAGGAGGGTTATTTTAACTCTAACACGTAACTTGGCTTAGTCAGTTTGTATTGATTTCGCACTTGTTCTTAAAAATCAGCTTTTACGCGGAGGTAGTAACGACCACCGCCTAAACCCGCTGGATGATTAAGTGGGTATATTGCCCCTAAAAACCCGCCGTCTCTGCCTGTAAAACCTTGGGTTTCCCATTCATCCGGATATTCATCTAACAAATTTTTCGCACCTATCGATAGAGTGAAGTTCTCATCGAGGCTCCAAGAGATCTCAGCATCAACCATAAATAGACCGTCGGTTACTATGGGTAACGTCGCATCATTGAATAATGATTCGTACGCATCATCGAAATAATTCACTCTAAGTAGTGCATTAAACGGTTCAAAGTCGTGATCTACAGTTAACGTTGTTCTGTAGGCAGGCAAAGATTCTTCGACTTCACGTGCGCGCGCGTTTGTAATTGTTTGGCCTCGTTTGGTGACTTCTGTATCAGTGTAGTTCATAGCTAAAGTGACTTTGGTCGTTGAAGAAGGCCAACTTATAGGGTAGCTTGCAACAATATCAACACCGCGTGTTTCTGTGTCAAAATCATTGACAAAAAACGACACCTGACTCACCGTCCCTGCTTCAGTAACGCCAGCTGCTACTAAAGTATCTCGATCGTTTTGATCTAACTGACGAGTCACCTGAGCGATCCTATTTTCGATCTCAATATTAAACAAGTCGATAGTAAATTCAAACCCATCAAAATCAGCAGTAAGACCCAAACTTAAGTTCCGTGCGTCTTCTGCTTCAAGTTGTTCCCCACCAAATTGAGCAGCGAAAGCACTTGTACTCGATACCACGAGTAGTTCTTCAAGTTCGCCATTGTTAAAGTTAGTGGCTGCTCGTTGCAAGTTCGACTGACCAACGCTTGGTGCACGGAACCCAGTACTCACTGCACCGCGAACTGCAAAGATGTCGTTGATACGGTACCTAGCGGATATTTTACCGTTTACCGTATCGCCAAAATCACTAAAGTCCTCGTATCTTATCGCTGTACTGAGCAATAAACTCTCTGTTAAGTCGGCTTCTAAATCTACGTATGCACTGATGCTGTTTCGAGAAAACTCACCTGATACACTGGGACTAAAACCTTGAAACCCATTTGAACCTACTGAGAACCCCTGATCGGCAAATGGTCCTGCGATGTAAGACTCTTCTTGACCTGGTGTAATCTCAAATGATTCATCATGGTATTGAAAGCCAAATGCGAAGTTTAAATCAGATTCTAATATTCCCATGTCATAACCCGAGGAGAAGTCTGCATTGACGACGGTTTCTTTTTCTATCTGAGCACCTAAATCGAAGTCAAGTGGAGAAGCCTCCCCTAATGACGCATTGGCGGAATTAAACATCTTATATTGTAAATTATTAGTGCCTTGCATGACGCTAACATCAAAGGTCATATCTCGACCAATTTCACCGCGTAAACCCACTGCTAAGCTATGGTCTTTTACATTTCCACCAAAACGAGGAGTAAAGCCACCAGGAAACCGAGATTGAAAAGCGAAGCAATTTTCGGGAGCACTATTTATAAAGGCTTGAGCATCAGCAAAGCTTGATGTAGGCAGGACTCCTATGGGACAGCCTGCGCCAGTAGAGTCTGCAAATAAAACATTGCCGTTATTTGTGAAAACACCTGAGCGATTTGAAGGATTTCGATAATAAAAGCTACCATCCACATCGCGAGTCGCATAGTTACCAAAGGTATACAGCTCAGTTGAATCTGACAAAGAGATACCTGCGTTAAGGATTACTTTATAATCGTTTTTAACTTCTGGGGCTCCCCATACTACAACTGGATTTTCAACGGGGAAGCCTGCTACAGCTAAAGCGGTTGCCCCGCTGTTTGTACCTTCACCGTCTTGTATACCTCGGCTCGTTGGTTCAGCGTCTTTTATTTGAAAAGACAGAACGCCGAAGCCATCATCTCCGAGGTGAAATCCTAAAGTACCTGAAACTTCTATTGTTTCACCGTCTCCTTCATATGCCTCTCCGTATTGTGCGGTAATTGATCTGGCATTCGGATCGTCTTCAAGAGTGAAATTTATTACCCCTGCGATTGCGTCTGCACCATATTGTGCTGCTGCACCATCACGCAAAACTTCGATTTGTTTTAGTGATGCACCGAATAAAGGCGCAACATCTACACCTTGTGCCCCGCGATTGACACCAGAAACTAGTTCTCCAACGACTGCACCTCGATGGCGGCGTTTACCATTAACGAGTACGAGCGTGTGATCAGATGCTAAAGAGCGCAGATTAATTGGGCGTACTAACGTTGCAGCATCAGAAATAGGCTCCCTATTTGCGTTAAGTGAAGGGATAACCGACGTCATAGCGTCGATGGCATTCGTATCACCTTGTCTAACGAGGTCTTTGGCACTAATAATCTCTACTGGGCTTGCTACATCTAGCAACGAACGATTAGTCGTACGTCTTGAGCCTAAGATCGAAATTTTCTCAGTCTCTTGATCTTCAACAACTGCACTTTGTGCGCTAGGTGGTAGGGGCTTTTGGTCATTTTCAACATCTTGTGCGTACACAACCGAGGCGTTAATTGTACAACTCAGTAACATGGAAACAGCGGTTGATATTAGGGTTTTATTATATTTCATATTTTTACCTATATTTCTTCTGCTTAAGTTTTGGATTGTAAAATCCGTTTGTGTGTTGGCTTATTCTTATGAAAAATAAGCACGACTTTAAAAATACGACTCCTACAAGCAGCACAAAAATGCTAAAAGCCATGTTAATAAAAAGGATTTAGTTGATGGTGTAGCTGAGTCTTGCTTACGCAAGACTCAAGGTTTTAAAGTGCATCCTCTAGAGCGGGAATCACTTCGAATAAATCGCCGACGATGCCGTAATCAGCTATTTGGAAGATTGGGGCTTCTTCATCATTGTTTATAGCAACAATGACTTTAGAATCTTTCATTCCTGCAATATGTTGTATCGCACCTGAAATTCCGACTGCTATATACAGTTGCGGAGCGACTATCTTTCCTGTTTGACCAACTTGCATATCATTCGATACAAAGCCTGCGTCAACTGCTGCCCTAGAAGCACCGATAGCTGCATCTAACTTATTTGCGATACCGTCAAGCAAAGCGAAATTTTCGCCATTTTTCATGCCTCGACCACCAGAAATAACAATTTTAGACGCTGTTAGTTCTGGGCGTTCAGACTGAGAAAGTGACTCAGAGATAAACTTGGTCTGTCCGGTACTTTTTGCAATAGCAATGTGCTCTATTGGTGCACTATTGTTATTGGAGTTACTGTCAAACGCGGATGTTCTTACCGTTAACACTTTCGTGTTATCAGTAGACTGCACGGTAGCGATGGCATTTCCAGCATAAATGGGACGGGAGAATGTTTGTGCGTCAATGACTTCAATAACATCAGATAGTTGAGCAACGTCGAGTAATACAGCGACTCTAGGCATAAAATTCTTGCCTGTAGTAGTTGACGGAGCTGCAATCATTGAGTATCCACTTGCTAGTTCAAGAACTAAGTCAGCAATATTTTCTGCAAGTTGATGGGCATACACCAGGTTATCAGCCAATAGCACCTTAGCCACACCGTCAATCTTGGCTGCTTGTTCAGCAACATTGGCACAATTGTGCCCTGCAACAAGTAGGTGTATTTCCTGGTCCAATTTTACAACTGCATTAACTAGCTTATTAGTTTCAGGCTTTAAGGTTGAATTATTATGTTCTGCGTAAAGCAAAATACTCATGGGATCACCTTTGCTTCATTTTTAAGTTTATGGATGAGTTCAGCTGCGGTGGCAACTTTAACACCAGCCTTACGAACGATGGGGGAGGTAACCCTAATGGTAGTAACATTTGAAGTTAGATTTAGGACGTAATCACTCGCATCAATGACGTCAACTGGTTTACGTTTTGCTTTCATAATGTTTGGCAGTGTGGCGTAACGAGGTTCATTCAATCGTAGATCTGTCGTTATGATGGCAGGTAGAAGTAGTTCAAGTGTTTGTAGACCCCCATCAATTTCTCTGGTCACTTGTACTTTGTCTGACGTAACGGCTATCTTGGACGCAAATGTTGCTTGAGGCATGCCTGTTAAAGCCGACAACATTTGACCTGTCTGGTTGTTATCAGAATCAATAGACTGTTTACCTAAAAGAACTATTTGAGGACATTCTTGTTCAACTACTTTTTGTAGAACCTTTGCTATTTGCAAGGAGTCTAAGTTGTCAGGTGCTTCTATTTGAATGCCTCTGTCGGCACCAAGTGAAAGCGCAGATTTTATCTGCTCTTGGCAGACTTTCGACCCAACAGATACAATAACAACCTCTGAAGCAACACCTAGTTCTTTGAGGCGAACGGCTTCTTCAACCGCAATTTCGCAAAACGGGTTGATTGCCATTTTGGCGTTTGTTAAATCAACTGCTGTGTTATCCGCTTTCACACGCACTTTGACGTTGTAATCAATAGCGCGTTTTACAGGTACGAGTATTTTCATTCTTATCTCCAATTAAGCTTGTGTAAAATTGGTAATAAATTAGGTTGGCATTGAAAACAGCGTACCTTCACGTACACCGGTTGACGGCCATCTTTGAGTTACTGTTTTACGTTTGGTATAAAAGCGAACGCCATCAGGACCATAGGCATGTAAATCACCAAACAAAGAGCGCTTCCAACCACCGAAACTATGGTAAGAAACCGGTACTGGTAAAGGCACGTTTATACCAACCATTCCTACTTGAATGTTGTCTGAAAAGTAACGTGCTGCTTCTCCGTCTCGAGTAAAAATACAAGTACCGTTGCCGTATTCGTGAGCATCGATAAGATCCATTGCCTGCTGCATGTTTTCCACACGAACGACCAATAGAACAGGCCCGAATATTTCTTCTTCATAGCATGTCATGCCCGCTTTTACGTGATCGATAAGTGTTCCGCCAACAAAGAAACCCTCATCATAGCCAGCAACGGTGATATCTCGCCCATCTACCACCACTGTGGCACCTTGCTCTTCTGCGCTATCGATGTAACCAACGACCTTGTCTTTATGTTGTTGAGTGATCAACGGTCCGAAGTCATTACTCGGCTCACTGGCTTCTCCAATTTTCAAGTCTTTCATTTCGTTTTGCATTTTTTGAATGAATGCATCTGCGGCATCGTCGCCCACAGTGACAGCAACAGATAGAGCCATACAGCGCTCGCCACAAGAACCAAAAGCAGCGCCTACTAATTGGCTAACTGCATTATCCATGTCTGCATCAGGCATAATTATTGCGTGATTTTTAGCCCCGCCTAATGCTTGACAGCGTTTGCCGTTTGCATTTGCTGTGGTGTAAATATATTCAGCAATAGGCGTTGAACCGACAAAACTTACCGCTTTGATATTGTCATTGTGAAGCAAAGTATCGACAGCAACTTTATCGCCGTTAACGACATTCATAACACCGTCAGGTAAACCCGCTTCTTTAAGCAGTTCGGCAATAAAAAGTGTTGAGCTAGGGTCGCGCTCTGAAGGTTTTAAAATGAAGCAGTTCCCACATACTATCGCTAGAGGAAACATCCAAAGTGGGACCATCGCTGGAAAATTAAACGGAGTAATGCCTGCAACAACACCTAATGGCTGAAATTCACTCCAAGAGTCTATGAACGGGCCTACATTTTTGCTGTGTTCGCCTTTGAGTAGCTCCGGCGCATAACAGGCGTATTCGACATTTTCGATACCACGTTGCAGTTCACTGCGGGCGTCATGGACGATTTTTCCATGCTCATCACCTATTAACTGGCAAATTTTATCTGCATTTAACTCAAGCAACTCTTTAAACTTGAACATTACTCTAGCTCTTTTAGCGGGTGGAGTATTCCGCCAAGCAGGGAAGGCCGCGCAAGCCGCTGAGATAGCTTCTTCTACTGTTTCTTTACCAGCAAGTGCTACTTGTTTGGTGACTTTTGATGTCGCAGGATTGTATATATTTTGCAGTCTTGCATGGTCTTCGCATCTTTTGCCATCTATAAAGTGGCCTACTATATTAGTCATAACTTACTCTTTTATATTTGAATTTATGCAGGTTGAATAGTTTGGCCTGAGGCTAAACTGAAGCGGTTAAACCGCCATCGACGCGTAGGTTTTGTCCTGTCACGTAGCTAGAAGCACTTGATGCCATAAAGGCAACGCATTCTGTCAACTCTCTTACTTTCGCGTATCGCCCAGCAGGGATGCGGTCAACGCGAGTTTGCGTTTCAGGTAAGCTATCAACAAAGCCAGGTAGAATATTATTCATTCGAATACCTTCACTAGCGTACTTAGTGCTGAATAGCTTGGTAAACGTCGCTAAACTTGCGCGAAAAACGGCAGAGGTAGGAAAATCGGGGTCGGGTTCAAATGCCGCAAAAGTTGAAATATTCACGATTGAACCTGATTTTTGAGCTTGCATGGTGGGAAGTACCAAACGTACCGCTCGAATAACATTAGTCAAATAGCAATCCATTCCCGTATGCCATTCGTCGTCTGATATTTCCATGATGGGTCCTTTAGGACCGTGACCGGTGCAATTTACTAATACATCGATGCGTTTAAAACGGTCGATAGATAAATTGATAAAGGTAGTTAAATCATCAATGGACATATTTGAACCGGTAAAACCCAATCCGCCTAAGGACTTACCGAGGGCTTCACCTTTTCCGGATGAGGACATAACAGAAATGTTATAACCTAATTCAGCTAACTTTTTAGCTGAATCAGCGCCGATACCACTGCCGCCGCCGATAATTATGGCTGTAGGTTTTGTCATTACTTTTCTCCTAACTTTTTTTGGTATCGTTAATGATGTTCATCGTTGCCAGACCGCTATTTCCTAGCTCAACAGAAGCAAATGGTCCTCCTACGCACATATGTTCGGGGTCACTGTGATCTAACGGTGGGGTTTCAGCTAAGATCTCCTTAGCAAATTGCTCTGCGTTGTCCTTCGGACGATATCCAAGATAGCTGGCCTTTGCGTTATCTACTGGTACCCGATCATTGTTTGATACACCGTAAACCACAGTGAATTTGGTCGTAGGTGTAGAGATACATTGTTCAACCAGATGGATTAAATCGTCATAAGACAACCAGGTACCAAGTGCTCGGGCATTGGTGACCTGTGCACAAGATAAAATGCGCATGCATACAGACTCTACACCTCGTTTGTCCCAGTAAAGGCTCGCAAGATCTTCTGAAAAGCACTTTGCTAAACCGTAAAAAGTATCTGGTCGATGAGGGGCATCCGTGCCAATAAAATCCATTTTTGAATGCATGCCTACCGCATGGATAGAGCTTGCATATACAACGCGGCGAACACCGTTTTGTGCTGCGGCCTCCCAAATATTGTATGCACCAATAATATTCGGCCCTAAAATAGTTTCAAAAGAGGCTTCATCGCCATAAGCACCAAAATGAACCACCATATCAGCGCCTTTTAACAAGGCTTTAATTTCATCAAAGTTGGTAAGGTCAGCTCGCACGTAGCTTTCACCTTCGTACAAATTACCAACATTTTCAGCTAAGTCGGTGCTAACTAACACATCAGCTAATTTGGAAAGAGGCTCCCGCAAATAAGAACCTAAGCGGCCAGCGGCACCTGTAAGAATTATCTTTTTCATATCACACTCTATTTTTTTCAATTTGAGTTTAAAAAAATGGTTTATTTGTACGTTAACTTGTCAACACATTGCTTTATTCTATCCATGGCTTTACACAGCACGGTTTCAGAGCAGGCCGTAGACAATCTGAAGAACCCAGATAAGCCATATGCGCTACCTGGAACAGCTGCTACTTTGGCTTCATTTAGTAGATATTGACAAAACTGAATGTCATCCTTGATAACTGTCCCATCTGGGCCTAAACAGCCGATGTACTCCTTGCAGCCAATGAAAGCGTAAAAGGCCCCACCTGGCGGGTCTAACGTTAAACCTCGAATTTTAGCTACTTTGGATACAACCAGGTCACGTCGCTTTTCAAAGGCATTTTTAAAGCGAACAACTTCGTCTTGAGGACCGCTTAACGCAGCTTCAGCAGCGGCTTGAGCGACGGAGCAGACACCTGAAGATATTTGAGACTGTACTTTAGTCATTGCTGCAATGAGTGTTTTGTGGCCTGCTCCATATCCCACTCTCCAACCCGTCATTGCGTAAGCTTTGGATACACCGTTGACCAACAAGATGCGGTCACGCAAATTGGGGCATGCAGTAGCAAAAGAAATAAATGTGCGACCGTCAAATATAATGTGTTCATATATCTCATCAGATAACACCATGACATTTGGATGTCGCTCGAGCACTTCTCCTAATGCAGCAAGTTGCTCTAATGTATAAACCGCGCCAGCTGGGTTAGATGGCAGGTTTAGTATGAGCCAACGTGTATTCGGTGTGATCGCTTCTTCTAATGCGTTAGGACTGATTAAGAAACCATCTTCAGCAGGACACTGTAGCGGTTTCGGTATACCACCTAAGACAGTGACCATATCTTTATATTGCCCAAAGTAGGGAGCACACATTAAGACTTCTTGGCCAACTTCAAGTGTTGCCATGAATGCATTGAAGATGACTTGTTTGGCACCGTTGGAAACAATGATCTGTTGTGGTGAGAAATCTAGTGCATTGTCGCGACGGAGTTTTTTAATAATGGCTGCTTTCAATGTGGCCGTACCGTCAGTCGGAGGGTAACGAGTTTGGCCACTTTTCGCTGCTTGATAGGCGGCTTCAACAATATGAGCAGGGGTATCAAAATCAGGTTCGCCTAACCCTAAATCAATCACATCATGACCCGCTAGTTTCAACTCTTTGGCATTTTGACTAACAGCGGCTGAAGCTGAAGGTTGCACCGGCTTTAATCGAGAAGAAGCATATTCAAACGGGAGTAGCGAAGCACTCATATTAACGCTCCTTTTACGTGAGAAAATAAGTTATCAGCTCCTTTGGCTAATATTGAGGTATCTGCCCCACAGGCAACAAACGTGAAGCCTTCATTCAGTAGTTTCGCGGCAAACTCAGGGTCTAATACAAGTGTGCCTACTGGGATCCCTTTCGCTATTAAGCGTTTAGCTGCAGGCATGATTAATGCCCAAATACGGTCGTCTAAAGGCTGACCGACAATTCCTAGGTCAGCAGCGATATCCGCAGGTCCAAAAAAGACACCGGTGATGCCTTCTACATCTGCAATGGCGTCGGCAGACTCTACAGCTAATACTGTCTCTAATTGCACTATAACTGCGGTCTCTTGTTCGACGCGTTCAAGGTAATCAGTGACTCGGCCAAATTTATTCGCTCGGGTTGATCCCGCAACTCCGCGAATTCCTTTGGGAGGATATACCGTAGAAGCAACCGCTTTTTTAGCTTCCTCTACGGTTTGTATCATGGGAAATAAAAGTCCCATGACACCCAAATCTAACAGCCTTTTGACAATAATAGGATCGTTCCAAGGGGGCCTAACAATGGCAGTGGTTCTACTTTGCGAGAAGGCTTGTAATTGGCCAAGGATGGAAAATAAGTCATTTGGAGAATGTTCCATATCCAACAGAGCCCAATCATAATTTGACGTGGCTACAACCTCTGCGGCATAACTGCTACTCAAGCTGACCCATAAACCAAGTTGTTTGGTGTGATTGGCTAGCGCAGAGGTAAATAGGTTGCGTGCTAATTTCATTAGATCACTACCTTTTCAACGAATCTTTCAGCTTTCACTAACCGTTCATAATTAAAAGGCGATAAATCTAGTGTGCGATAATTACCGTAAGTAATAAGCTCTGCTGTGCCTCTGCCCATTGCCGGAGCTTGTTGAAATCCATGCCCAGAGAAACCATTTACAAAGATAAAGTTTTCGACTTGGTGGTGTGGGCCCAAAATGGCATTTCGGTCAAAGGTGTTGAATGCGTAGTGACCTGCCCAAGAGTTGATTAACTTAATGGCTTCGAATTGGGGAACCCGCGTAGCTAATATGGGCCACACTTTTTCTTGCCATAAACTGTGGTCTTCAATGAAATCATCATAATCAACAGCCGGATCATCATCTGGCGGGCATCCTGCTAAATAATATTCACCTTCTTGACGCATGTGTACACCACTAGGGTCTATTGTTAGTGGCAATGCTCTATCAAGTTTTTTCTCTGCTGCAAATATATAGGTGTAGCGTTTGCGTGGCTCAACGGGGATTTCGATTCCAGCCATGCGAGACGTCAACACAGCTCTTGGGCCTGAGGCATTCACTACTTTACCGCAGGCTATTTTTTCACCGCTTTTGAGCGTAATGCTTTCGACGCGAGAACCTATGGTATTTTTTGTCATCGATACCACTTCATTTGCGATGTACTCTACACCTCTTTCACGTGCAGAGCGTTTCCACCAATCAAAAACGGTGTTACCGTCGTAATAGCCTTCGTTAATTAGATTGTGGCTACCTAGGATCACATCATCAAGATTGTAAAATGGATAGTCTCTTTTAATTTCTTCCGGCGTCATCAATTTGGTGCCAGCACCACACTTCACTTGGACTTTGTGGTTCTCTCGCAGGGTATTCGCGTACTGCTCATTATCAGCAAGAAACATATACCCATAGCTTTCAAATGGGATAGCGGGAACACGAGGATCATTTCCAAAAAATTCTTGAAAATTATTTACAAACTCAGCTGCAAATTGAGAAATTCGCACATTGATTTCACGAGAAAACTGTTGCCTCATACAACTGTTTGTATGAGAGGTGGATGTAAACTCGTAAGTAGGATCTTTTTCAACAACCAAAATTGAGCCATCAAAATCAGGGTTGTCAGTAAGAAACCAAGCGACTGAGGAGCCAAACTTAGCTCCACCGACGATTACGACGTCATAGCTGCTTTTTAACGGGGCTACTGTATTCGCACTCATTAGACCATTTCTCCATTCTTAATCGCTTTTAACACCTGTTCAATTGAGCTATCACTTAAGCCATAGTCCTTTCTTGCGACATCTTCTGAGATATAGCCTTGAGCAAAATCACGCTTTACTGCCTCTTCATCCCGAGCTTTAGGATCTCCGTAACCTGCGCCACCAGGAAACTCCAATATGACTTTCCTTCCATGAGGGATAAACTGTTTGCCTTTGCCCTTCATCGGTTCGCCGTCATCACGCCGAATGGTTGTGGGGGCGCCATCACAACCACCGTTACGTCCCCTAGCTGGAAACTTTATGCGGTCGAACATCGCAGAGAAATCACATTCATGACCATTAGTTGCACTGATTTCCATACATTGGCCCAAACCGCCTCGGAATTTGCCAGCCCCACCACTATCAGGTCGCAGTTCTTTTCGCCAAATGATAACCGGCCCAACTTGTTCAGTAGCCTCTACTGGCATCGTCATAACACCTGATGGAAATGCGGTCGCGTTCATACCGTCTAGCGTGGGCCTAGCTCCGGCACCACCTGAGTTGAAGGTTAGTACTTCTGCACGCACAGCATGGCGTGGAGCCTGAGCATCCGTCCTAGGGCGCACAGATACTTGGAAATTACACAGTGTTCCTGCTCCTTCAGCAGGCACCGTTTCGGGTAGTAGCTTGTCCAACGCGTTGTAAACTGTGTCTGGGATCATATGACCAATTACATGACGTAAAGCAACGGGCGCTGGGTGAATAGCATTTACAATGCTGTTAACGGGCGCTGTAATGACGAATGGTGCGAGGGATGCTGCATTGTTTGGGATTTCTGGTGCAATAGCGCACTTTAAAGCGTAGCAAGCGTAAGCTTGAGTATAAACGAGTGGTACATTGATCCCTCTTTTATCAATCCCTGTAGAACCTGTAAAATCACACAGCACTTGATGTTCTTGAATTTCAAGACTGACCTTTAGATCTATCGGCGTATCATAACCATCAATAGTCATTTCACCTTTTGCTGAGTTACGAGGCAATGCTGCAATGCGTTCAAGAGTTGCGATTCGAGAATTTTCTAAGATAAACTCGGCAATTTCATTAAGATCTGAAAGTGAAAACTCTTTCATCATTTCTATTAAACGCTGATGTCCGATTTCATTACAGGTTGCAAGTGCGTAGATATCACCTATTAACTGATCTGGCTCTCTTACATTGCCTCTAACCAAATGTACAAAGGGCATATCTACTTTATCGCGTTCAGCGAATTTCATGATTGGGATATATAGACCTTCTTCATAGATAGAGGCTGCATCAGCACTAAAGCCGCGTCCACCTATATCTACAACGTGGGCGGTACAGCCAAAAAAACCGACCAACTGGCCTTGGTGAAATGAAGGGCTGACAACCGTTATGTCGTGCAAGTGTCCAGTTCCTTCCCAAGGGTCATTTGTAATATACACATCACCCTCAAAGATATTGTCTCTACCAATACGGCGAATAAAGTGAGCAACAGCATCAGCCATTGCGTTAACGTGACCTGGCGTACCCGTTACAGCTTGGGCAAGCATACGTCCCTGTGTATCGTATACCCCGGCAGATAAATCGCCTGCTTCACGCACTGAGGTGGAAAACGCAGTTCGAATAAGTGCTTGTGCTTGTTCTTCTACAACAGATATCATTCTGTTCCACATAACTTGGTTGGATACAGCAGTAGTTTTTTGCGACATGGTGATTACCTATTAACTCGTGTTCTTAAGTCTAAAAAAAACAATATTTATTGTTTAGTGAATACATCTATACAACCATCGGGTTGTTTCACTGCGCGTCTACTTGTGGGTAGTATAATGGTCGTTTCATCCTCGGTAATTGCAGAAGGTCCTTCTACCATCTCGCCTATCTTCATCTCCTTGCGCAGTACCACAGAAGCAGGAACTGATTCACCTAAGGCTAAATCAAACATTGATCGTGTTGATTCTATCTTGGCTGCCTTACCTGATGTTATGCGTTCAACCTCAGCGACTTTTTCTGATGGTGTCGTGGAGTTAACAGCCCACACTGTTATTTCAATATCCATCCCATCGACAACTCGGCCGAATAGGCTTGCATAATCTTCTTCAAACAATTTTTGGAAGGTTTCTTTGTCAGGGGCACTTGCTTGATGCTTAGTCAGCACGACGGGAATTTCCCAACCTTGGCCGGTGTAGCGCATATACACTTTGAACTCTGGGATAATTTCTGATGCTTCATCACATGTACGAACAAATTTAGTTGCTTCCGATTCGAGCTCTGACAAGAGGTTTTTAACTGCTGACGGATCAAATTCCGATAGCTTCATATAAACAGTTCGATTCGCTTCAAAACTAAATGGTGCACGCAGAAAACCTATTGCGGAACCAACCCCAGCACCTGTTGGAACGAGTAGCCTATCAACACCCAACTTTTCACACAGTCGCCCCGCGTGAAGGGGGGCTGCGCCGCCGAAAGCGATCATTGTGTAATCGGCTAGATCTTCACCGTTCTCAACAGCATGTACACGTGCGGCATTTGCCATGTTCTCATCAACGACTTCAACAAGTCCGTATGCAGAGGTGACAGCGTCCATGTCCAGTGTATTTCCCAATGCATCAAGCAGTGCTTCTTTTGAACTATCAGGATAAAGTTTAATCGTACCGCCTGCGAAATTGTTGGGATCTAATTTGCCTAAAACTAAATCGGCATCTGTTACTGCGGGGCGCTTACCACCTCTGCCATAGCAAGCTGGACCTGGCTCTGAGCTTGCTGATTCAGGGCCTACTCGAATTTGACGCATAGAATCAACCTGAGCTAATGAGCCCCCACCAGCACCAATTTCTACCATGTCAATGACAGGGATGGAGATTGGCATGCCAGATCCTTTTTTGAATCGGTACGTTCGTGCAACTTCAAAAACACGACTCGTTTTTGGTGTTTGATTGTTAATTAAACAAATTTTTGCAGTGGTTCCGCCCATATCAAATGAGAGTACTTTATTTAAACCATATTTGGCGGCAATAGTAGCTGCAAATACAGCACCACCTGCAGGGCCTGATTCTACAAGGCGAACGGGAAATTCCGCTGCGCTTTCAATAGAGATAATGCCGCCCCCAGAATGCATCAGAAAGATAGAGCAGCCTATGCCTTCGCTGCGTAATTGTCCTTCCAAGCGACTTAGGTAGCTTTTCATCAACGGTTTAATGTATGCATTTGCTACGACTGTGTTGAAACGTTCGTATTCACGCATTTGCGGAGAAACTTCAGAAGATAGCGACATCATAACGTTGGGGATAATCTCTGAAAATACGTCTCGGACTAGTTGTTCGTGAGCGTCATTGATATAAGAATGCAAAAAGCCAACGGCAACGCTTTCATAGCCTGCTTGCTTTATTTGGCCGGCTAAAGCGACAACGTCGCTTCGCTCTAAGGGGATGAATATTTCGCCGTCAGCGCCTAAGCGTTCTTTGAGCGTATATCGTTGTTGGCGAGGTAAAAGCGGCTGTGGTAACGATAAATTCAAATCGTATTGTTCAAAACGAGATTCTGTTCTCATTTCGATCACGTCGCGGAAACCTTCTGTCGTAATAAAGGCTGTTTTTGCTCCATCTCGCTCGATTAATGCGTTGGTCGCTAACGTTGTTCCATGAATAATTTGGTCAATTTGTGATGGCTTTATGCCAGCTTTATCACAAACTTGTTGCATGCCATCGATGATAGCGTTTTCAGGCGCAGCGTATGTAGTAAGTACTTTAGTGGAGTATTGTTTTTGATCGATTTCTAATACAACATCAGTAAATGTGCCGCCGATGTCGACTCCCAAACGGGTAGTGGATGTTTTCATGTCCTAAAGCCTATAAGTATTTTATGAATGCCAAAACACTCTATCTAGGATGATTGATAAAAACTAATTTATAAATTTCATCGAAGTGATAAATTTTTTTTATCATGCGGTATTTTTGATACTAAATATATGAAATACAATTAGTTATCTATTGTCGGTGGAGAGGATTTAGTGGGCAAACATTGTTTTAAATCTATTTAACTTTCCTTTTTAGCTTAACTGAAACACGTTTAGGCTCTCAGCAACATCAATGTTTATGAGTAAACATTAAAACCTGTTTTGGTAAATAGAGACTTCGTTTCATAGTTTGTTGCTAAGTTGTTAACCTGGGCAAAAGGTGCCATACAGAGTACGAACATCCAGAATTGCCAGTGAGTCCCTTAGTTGAGCCAAGAACAAAACCTATTGAGAGTACATGACCGAAAAATCATTTGATATTTCACTGGCAAGTGACGCAGCTAATTTGACAATTTTTGATGACTTATTTAAGTCATAACGTGCAAAAAACTCGAGCGGCTCGGGCGTCCATTTATAATTTAATTTATGTAGCAGCCCATTCTCTATATCTTTTTTGACAATTGGTAAGAGTAGGGCGGAAACACCATAACCATCAAGCGTCATTTGCCTACATACAGACAAGCTGCTAGACGGTATTAGTCTTACTTTACCTCCTGGAAGCTCTGAAAAGTGACGTGTCATTTCTTGGTATGTGCGCGTATTCCGCGAGTGAGTTAATATGGGGTATTTGATCAGATCTTCTGCAGATATATTTTTCGGCTTATGCAGTTTTATTTCTGGAGAGCCTACCCAAATGGTAGAAAAGCTTCCTAAGCTGACGCTACCCGTTGAATGTCGTGTAAAGGGCCCACTTTGAAAAGTTATATCAAAAACTCGATTTTCTAATTCTCGCTCTAGATTGACAGAAAGATCGATCGTCAACTCTATTTGAACATTGGGAAAGCGACTTTTAAATAACCTAAGAAAGTCACGTAACCAGGTTTGCCCAACCATTTCAGTAACACCTAAATGCAATACGTCATCAAACAGAGCTGATTCATCAGCAGCTTCGATGAAATCTTCCATTGTTCGGAGTACATTTCGCGCATGACCGAGTAGTTGAACGCCGCGAGTAGTCAGCCTAACGGAGCCAGCGTCCCGTTCCATGAGTTTGGTGTTCAACGCGCTCTCTAACGATGCAATACGAGAAGATATATTCGGTTGCGTGGTAAATAAGCGCTCAGCAGCACCTCTAAAGCTGCCTAAATCAGCGACCCAAATAAAAGTCTCTAATTGCTTAAAATTCAAGTTCATAGTACCTCTCCAATGACACTCCGAACTGACTGGGGCGAACCAAACATAATGTCGGATTTTTATTGACCTAGATAATAAATTAAACGTTAGGATAACAAAAATTTATCAATATGATGCAAAATAATTAATATTGTGTATCGAAAGTGAGGCGTATTATGATTTTCATCGTTAAATAAAGGAAAATTAGCAAATGGTGCAAAATAATAAAAAACAAACACCTCAATGGTCGTCAAAGCTCGCTTTTACCCTAGCAGCAATAGGTAGCTCTGTAGGTCTCGGAAATCTATGGCGTTTCTCCGCAGAAGCGGGTGAAAATGGTGGTGGCGCATTTATCTTAATTTATTTGTTTTGTGTATTGCTTATCGGTATTCCTACAATATTGGGTGAGTTCATCATAGGGCGTGCTGGTAAAGCAACAAGTGCAATTAATAGTTTTGATGACTTAACCAAACGCACAGCTTCCAAGAGAGCGTGGCGATTTGGTGCTTGGGTAGGTACATTGAGTGGGTTCCTAATTGTCAGTTTTTATTGTGTCGTCGCGGCATGGGTGCTGGTATACATTTTTCGATTTCTCTCTGGGGCATTTGATGGGCAAAATGCCATTGAAATAGCCACACAATTTGATCAACTCATTATTAGTCCCACTGATTTGCTTTTGCCATTTTTTATTTTCGGTGGACTCGTTATATGGCTAGTGGCTAGAGGTATTAATAGAGGCTTAGAAATGGCGTCGAAAATATTAATGCCCACGTTTTTTGTGCTATTGGTAGCATTAAGCGTATTTAGTTTGTACTCAGCTTGGGCGTCAGGCGGAACTTCCCAAGCGTTAGAGTTTATGTTCAGCCCAGACTTTTCCAAAATCACGCCGAAAATAGCGGTTAAGGCTCTTGGCCAAGCTTTTTTCTCATTAGGATTAGGGATGGCGATTATGATCACATACGGTAGTTATCTGCCTCACTCAATCAGCTTACCTCGATCAGCAGTCATCATCGGCTTGGCTGATACGGCTGTAGCTCTTATCGCAGGACTTGCCATTTTCCCTATCGTATTTCAATACGGCTTAAACTTTGAGGCAGGAGCAGGGCTATTTTTTCAAACTCTGCCGATAGCGCTTATCGCAACTCCAGGTGGCAATATAGTCGGTGCGGCTTTTTTCTGTATGGCTTTCTTTGCGGCTCTTACCACTGCTGTGTCGCTGCTAGAGCCTGCAGTATCTCACTTTACCGAGAAGTTTTTATTAAGTCGCGAAAAAGCGGCTATCTATGTAGGTTTGCTAATGTTGGCCTTAGGGCTGGTGAGCCTAAACAGCTTGAGGTTTATGGATTTTTTGGATAGCGGGGTTACTGCTCCCATACTGCTACCTTTGTCTTCACTACTTGTTGTAATGTTTGTTGGCTGGCGACTAGATAATTCGATTTTAGATCGTGAGCTAGGTTATTCAAAAAAAATGTGGATTAAAATTCTGGTCATTTTTCTAAAATATATTGCTCCTTTCAGTATCATTGTTATTTTGTTGGCGAGCGTGATGGAACGTTATTTTCCGAATTTACTATTTTAGCGTCGCACGAGTGAGCAAGGTAGTAACTTTATTGAAACGATTTAGATTTTTTCCGTTTTCAAAAACGCGTTGGTTTATACATTCCCAATTATTTAGCACGACGGTGTCAATATTTGACACCGTTTTTATATGGCAACGAGCAAACGGAGTTAACTGAGGGCGGGAAATCCAAGCTTCTGTAAAGTCTTATCTCTTCGCGGGTTACACATTGCACAGCGCTACGTAAAAAGACCGCTTACAACCCTAACTCCGATAACCCTGGGTGATCGTCGGGGCGGCGTCCTTGAGGCCAGTGGAATTTTCGTTCTGATTCTTTAATGGGTAGGTCATTGATGCAGGCGAAGCGGTTTTGCATTAAGCCGTTTTCATCGAATTCCCAGTTTTCGTTGCCGTAGGAGCGAAACCAGTTGCCGCTGTCGTCGTGCCACTCATACGCGTAACGCACGGCAATACGATTTTCAGTGAAGGCCCATAACTCTTTGATCAGGCGATATTCCAGTTCTTTTTCCCATTTTCCTTTTAAAAATGCAGCGGCTTCTTCGCGGTTATTCACGAAAGTACTGCGATTACGCCATTTGGTATCCACTGTATAAGCAAGTGATACCTTTTCATGATTACGGCTGTTCCAGCCATCTTCTGCTAGGCGCACTTTTTCGATGGCGCTTTCGCGGGTAAAGGGGGGCAGTGGTGGGCGTGTACTCATGTTTAAATCCTCTTTGGGTAAAGTAACGTTGAATAACTTGTATAGGTTTCAACAATAAGTGACTTTGAATATTAGCCTGTTTAATTGAGCTACAAGTCTAATATAACAGTGTCGGAATCTTTCGCTGGTACCGCGCAGCATAACAATACTTCTGATGCGTCAATATGCGCACTTGGCTTGGTGCGATACGTTACAGCACCACTTTTTAGTTTAACCGCACATGAGCCACATTGGCCGTTGCGGCAACTGTATGGTGGCGTAAGCCCTTTGCTTTCGGCTACGTCGAGCAGGGGCTTGTCACCCTTGTACCAGCTTTGTTCAATACCTGAGTGAGCAAACTTTATCACAGCAGATTCAGCCTCTAGCGCCGCATGATTGCTGGTATCTGTTGAGTGGCGAAGTAAAGATGATGGCCCAAACGCTTCGGCATGAATATCTTGATCTTTTACCCCAATGCCGATCAGTAAGTCATACATACTTTGCATAAAACCTTGAGGGCCACACAGATAAAAGTCTTTGTCGAACAGCGATGGGAAATCGTCGCTATGCTCTGTTGCCATTGCATTAAGTACGTCCATTACCAAGTTTTGGCTAATTCGCCCTTGGGAAGTGTAATCGTTCGACGCCGCAGAACTCTCTGTCTGAGCGTAGTGAATATCACTTAATACAGAATAATACTGAATACGCCCAGCGCTGCGCTTTGCAATGTTGCTCAGTTCTGCATAGAAAGCACGTTGCTCACTATTTTTGGCCGCTTGAATAACTGCCATTGGACGGATATAGCGAGTGCGTATACCTTCATTAACTGCATCATTTGCCATGGCTACCATTGGCGTTATGCCCACACCCGCACCTATTAAAATGGCTGGGCGCTGTTGTGTGTTATCGATAAAAAAATGGCCGCTTGGTGCTTTAATCTGTATTTCACTGCCAATCGATATTCGAGAATGCAAGGTACTTGATATCACACCATACTCTTCACGTTTTACTGAAATACGATAACCACTTTGCGTTGGGGCACTGGATACAGTGTAATTGCGCACAAGCCAGTTTTCAGTATTTTGCTGCTTAATACGTAGGGTTAAATGTTGCCCAGGGGAAAATGGCAGTACAGGAGCATCATCTTTTGGCTGTAAATAAAATGAGCGGATTGTACTGCTCTCGTCTTCGATTTTACTGACGGTAAATGCGCGCCACTGGTTACGTTTAGCTTGTGCTTTTAACACCGCTTCTGTCTGTGACCAAGTGCCCGTTGCTTGAGAATTGGGAGAATAGCTGTCGAATTGAGCGCGAAATGGAAGTGCCGCTTTTAATGTCACCCCTTGGGTTAGGGTAAATTGCCAGCCGCGCTGTGCACCTTGAAAGCCTTCTATTAAAGGTGAGTCACTCGCCAGCAATGTAACCGTGCCGGTTAACATAAAAACATCGCCGCTGGTAAAATCAACAAACAGTAAACCCGCTTTGGGGTTTAACAGGAAATTACCCAGCGTATTGAAGAAGTTATTCCCTGCATAATCAGGAATGGTGAGGGTGTTTTCGTCAACCTTTATAAAACCTGGCATGCCACCACGGTGTGACACATCAACCCCCATAGCATTATGGGCAGATACCTGACGGTTTACTTCGTTTGAAGGTTCGTGACCCGCAGAACTGGCAACAAAAAACGTATCAGCTTGGCGGATAAAGGCCTTTAGGCTATCGCCTAATTCGAAGAACGTTTCAGCTGCCGGTGCTTGATATGGTAGTTCTGGCGAACGGATAAAATGAAGGTCGCGAGTTTGAATATACTGCGGACAATTCCCAAAAGATTGCTCAACCTCTAAAGCAAACTGGTTGTTCGCTGCGCTAGTAACACAAGCGTTGACGCGGTTTCTACGCCGGGTCGACATTTCTAACCCCAATAAACCCAAGCGAGCGCCTAGTTTGATTGCTGTGGCTAATGGGTCACCTGATAAAATTGGGCTGTTTACTGTGAGCTTGGTCGGGGAAGGGGACTGCACGAAGCCCGGCTTTCCAGGCAAAATTGACGCCCAAAGTTGCCCCTTATCTGCTGTACTACCCAGCACCATAAACGGCAGTTGCTGGAAAAACTGCCTATGCTGATCTGGCATAAATTCGCGGATCGCGCGGCGGCCAATAGTACGCATTTTTTCGTAACTTCCGGCACTTCTTTGCATTTGCTGTTCACCTTCGTGAAAAGCACTTGAAGTAATGTGTGTGTTCATAATGACTCCATTAGCGCAGTGCGCCGGAAAAGTATTTGCCAAAAATATTAAACTGGTGATGCAAAAGAATGTCGGGCTCAAACCTATTCATTGAAAGGCAGAGCCGCTAAAACAAACACTTACTTTACCAGTCCAGCTTTTGTAGCCTGCATAGGAACGAAACCGCTTAACCCTTCTACGTTAGATAACCAGCGACGTATATTTGGATATGGGTCAAGAGATACATCCCCCTCGGGAGCGTGGGCGACATAGCTGTATATCGCAAAGTCAGCCAAGCTCACTTTATTAGCCACTAAGAAGTCATTGCCATCGAGTTGCTGTTCCAATTTTGTCAGGGCTTTTGCTGCTGTTTCTTTAGCGAAAACAGGATCAACCGGCGAGTTGAAAACATTAATTAACCTTGCTGCACCAGGACCGTAGGATATCTCTCCTGCAGACATGGCAAGAAAACGATGCATCTCAGCTTCGCTGGCAAGATCTTGCGGAATATATGAAGGTGCGTATTTACGTGCCAAGTAAATCAAGATTGATATTGAATCGTGAATAACCACGTCTGAATCCTCAATTACTGGTACTACACCCAATGGATTGAGAGCCAGAAATGGGGCTTGTTTATGCTCCCCAGCGGGTAAGTCTACATAAATAACTTCATGGGCTATGCCTGCAACACTCGCAAATAACTCTACTCGGTGGGCATGACCGGATAATGGAAAACCGTGAATTTTAATGGCGTTTGACATGATATTTACCTTATTTAATCGTTAACTAATGACTTCTGATGTTAGTCACTGACCTGTCGTGACATGGGTAAATATTAGGCGTTGAGTTTCTTATGAACAATATGTTGATTTATGGAATAACTATGTACAAAATGTTCATAAATTAGCCGAGGCATTGCACGAGGCATTACGCAGGGCATTACACGGAGCTTTTATGGATACACTGGATGGCATGCGCACGTTTATTGCGGTGGCTAAGCAAAAATCTTTCACTGGTGGTGCCAAGCAACTAGGCATAAGCACTAAACTGGCGAGTAAATACATTGCTCAGCTGGAGCAAAAGCACGGTGCTTTGTTGTTCCACCGTACTACGCGCAGCGTTACGTTGACCGAAACTGGGCAGGCATATTTTGCGCGATGCGTTCCTTTGTTGGAACAATTTGAAGAGCTAGAAGATGTCATTCAGCATCGACAGTCTGCTCTGTCTGGCACGGTTCGCTTAACCGCACCTACCGCATTTGGCAGTACCAAATTAGTCGATGCACTAGCCCCATTTTTAGCCCTGCATCCGAAAATCAATGTTGAGTTGAACCTGTCTGATCAGTACGTGGCTATCATCGATGAAGGTGTGGATGTTGCTGTGAGGTTCGGACCGTTGAAAGATTCAACGCTGATCGCAAAAAAATTGATGGATATGCGTATTGTTTTTTTTGCCTCTCCTGATTATTTAAAGCGCAATGGCAAACCAAGCCATCCCCGTGCGCTGGAGACACACAATTGTTTATTGCAAACTTCTCAAAACGACCCTGAAAACTGGAAGTTCAGGGAAGGTGGCAATGCGTTCACCGTTAATGTTAGCGGCGATTTTGCTTCTAACTCTCCCAGAGCAGTAACCCACATGGCTTCTCAAGGGCTAGGAATAGGCATGGGCCCACAATACGTGACTGAGCCTTACGTAAAAGACGGCTCATTGCAGTTACTGTTCGAACCTTACGAAGCAAGCATATTGGAATTAAACGCTGTGTACGCTTCAAACCGGCACTTACCGGCAAGAATACGAGCGTTGCTTGATCATCTTGCACTTTCTTTTACAAGCTAGTTGGTATTATACCATTCCACGTTAATAAGTGATCACTCAGCGAGAGTTTAAAAGGGCTTAAACAAGGCGCATGACTGAATGAATAGTTGTTCTCTTTCGAAGTCATGCAAAGCAGTGTAAGCCCTTTTAAAACTCGCCTGAAAGGAATGCCCCAGCAGCTTTTGCTCTGCGTTCTCACTATTCGAAAGGGAACAACCATTACTTCATAGCGACGCCTTAATCAAAAACCGCTGGACGCATTCTGAGGGGGGCACTTATTAATGCGGATTGGTATTACATTAAAAAAGAAAAGATGTTCGAGTAAAAAGAATTATCCTTTTACCCAAACATCATTAAATATTCGAAAGGGTCAATGGTGATTTTTATATATGTGGCCGAGTACAGCAGCACCAAAAAATAAGCACATAATTAGCATGACGCCTAGCATCCAGAAGTGAGTTATATCAAAATCTTGCATGAGTTTTCCTCTTTAGGTGATGTAACATACGGCTATTTATCTTTCATGGTGTGCAAGCACCTGTAGATGACATAGCCAATCAGCATGATCGAACCTATCATGCTCAATGTTTGTAAGAATATCTGCCAAAACATAAGTGTCCTTATTTACTGAGTGGTTGTATTTGCCAGCACTTTTACCTTGTACTCATCTGATCCAAAGTATTTCGGACGACTTGGGCACAGAAGGTTCGTAAGCGTACCAATGAGTACTGTCAGGGTTAGCATGACATATGAGTTTGGTAGTTCTTCCATGCCCAGCCAATGGGGCATATTGGTAAATGACCACAAGGTGTTCACTACCCATACCGTTATCAAGGTTATACCAGCCCCTATGTTCGAGCGTTTCCAAAACAATCCAGAGACCAAAAGCCACAGAACGGGCATCAACCAAGCTAACACCCAACCAACGGATGCCAGTATTTGTGGCAAAAATGAACCAACAGCGACCGCGATAATAGCGAGTATAATGATCACTATTCGTGTCACTTTTTTAATTTCTTTTTCACTTGCCCCCGGGTTGTAAAAACGACGATATATATCATTACTAAATATAGTCGCAGGGGCGAGAGCTGTCATGGCGAATGAGGATAGAATTGCTGCCATAAATGAGCCAACCAATAAGGTTACAAGCCAGCCTGGCAACAGCTCTACCAACATGGTTGTGGCTGCAGTTTTTGCACCTAATGCCTCAAACTCAGGGATAGATTTAGCCGTTAAGCCGATCACGCAAATAAACACGCCAAACATACCGTTCACGGGTGCTGCTATCCACAGCGCTTTGATGATCGTTTTCTCGTTTTTAGCGCTCATACATACTTGTAGTAGAGGCTGATTAGCGGGCTGGCTGAAGACCAAAGCCACGACTAAGCCAAAGGCAAAAGTCCACATTAATTCCGGCGGACCGAATATTGAGAGCATCTGTTCGTTACCACTACTCACGTAATATTCAGTCACAGAGCTAAAATCACCATTGGGCAACTGTAAAGCGATAAACAGGGTGGCTAATATGACACTGATATACATTAGCACTGCATTGGCGACGTTGATCCAACCGACTTCTTTAATACCCGCTAATACAACATATAAGATCCCCAGCGCGCCTCCAGCGACAGCACTGTAATGAACATTCCAACCGGTCATGGCTGACAACAAAATAGCCAAACCTTGGGTTTCTAAAGTCAGTACGCCAAAAATTGAGCCTGCCATCACGCAACCCACAATGACGCGAATGGCTGGGTTGTATAAATCTTCTAGCAACTGGGGAACAGAATTAACCCCAGTTCGGCGCATCCATAAACCTGTGCTTAAACATACGATAACCAGCAAAATTACGTGAGCAATAGAGAACCACAGCGCTGTTGCACCCATATTCCAGGCCATCTCAAAAATGCCCATAATATGTGGTGTGCCTAACACCGTGAGCGCTAAGGTCGCGGCGATGACACTCACTCCAAGTTGGCGGCCGCCATGGGTAAATTCGGCATCGTTGTTCAATGCTTTTTTCTTGATGCGACGTGAGACTAAATAGCCTACCCCGAGGATCAATATGAGTTCGTATGCCAACACGCAGATTATTAAAGAAATATTCATAGGGAAAAATGCTCGTCGGTTGCTTTAGGCTGTTGCGGGGAATGGTTAGGAATGATTCTATTTATGACGCTACCTAGGCCAATTCGTAGGCCAGATTCGTTTTGGCAAAAACCACGTAACTCGATTTCATCGCCGTCCTGTAAAAATGTTCTCTTTTCGGCGTCCGAAATCGTAATTTGCTGTTTACCACCTGCTGTTAATTCTAATAACGAACCTGCTTCATCTGGGCTAGCCCCAGACTGAGTACCGGACCCCAACAAGTCGCCTGGGGTTAACCCGCATCCGTTTACTGTGTGATGGGTAATCATTTGGGCGATTGTCCAGAATGAGTGCTTGAAGCTAGTTTGGCTCAGCTTTTTGGCAGGTTGCTTGTTTTGGCGCATTTGCGCTGTGCTGAGGTAGCATTCCATTTGAATATCAAGTGCGCCATGTTGCTCGTTTTGCTCACAAAATAGGTAGTCCATGGTTGGCTTGTCTTGCGCTTCTCGTTGCATAGCAGTGCGAAACGGGCGCAACGCTTCAGAACTAATGATCCAGGGGGAAATACTGCTCATAAAGTTCTTAGATAAAAAAGGCCCGAGTGGCTGATATTCCCACGCTTGAATATCTCGGGCTGACCAGTCGTTTAACATGCAAACGCCAAATGCGTGTTGCTCTGCGTGTGTCATAGTGACTGAATCAAAAGGGGATACGTTTTCGCCAATAAATACGCCCAGTTCGACTTCGTAATCGAGACGTTCCGTTGGCTTTAATAACGGTGGTTGGTTGCTATCGACGCTGACTTGACCTTTAGGTCTTGTAACCTGTGTACCAGACAAATAAATAGATGAAGCTCGGCCGTGATAGGCGATAGGGATCCATTTGTAATTAGAAAGTAGAGGATTCTCAGGTCTAAATAGTTTGCCTACTGACGTTGCATGATGAATCGATGAATAAAAGTCAGTGTAATCTCCTATGTGACAGGGCATTTGCATGGCTACATCTGTCATTGGTACCAAGGCGCGGGTGAGTGCATTTTTATGCTGTGAGCCTATGCGTAGCGCTTGAGAAAGGGCTAATCTGATAGCCGAAGCAGCGTTGTTGCTAAGCGCCATAAAACGGTTCAGCGTTTCATCAGTTAGTGCTTTGCTAGCTTCCCCGGCAAGTCCAGTAAAGAGGCCTTCAGAGCTGAGTTTGTGCATATCGATAATATAATCACCAATGGCAATACCACAGCGTGCTTGTTGATGACCTGCTGGTTTGAAAACACCATAGGGTAAGTTTTGAATCGGAAATGTGTCATGCCCATTTGCCGAAGAAACCCAACTTTCTAAACCCATTTGGTGGGTCTCATTTAAATGATTGATAGCGTGCACCATGTTAATATCTAATGCCTCGTTTCATCATCTCTGTGCCTATTACCCCAGCCTTTTTCTTCAGTTTACTGATTAGCGATGGCTCCAGCTTTTGCCCAAAACGCGACGAGGGCATGAGCACAACAATAGCTGCAATGGGTTGACGAATACTGTTAAAAATAGGAACGGCAACGGCACTAATGCCTAAGTGTAATTCTTCGTCATCCGTGGCGTATCCTTGCTTGTTATATTCAACTAAACGCTGACGAAATAGGGTTTTGTCTGTGATGGTATTGGGTGTGACCTGAGCCAGCTCACCTTTTAATAACATATCAACCCGTTCAGCATGGATGCACGATAAAATCGCTTTCGCACCGGCGGCGGTATGCAAAGGCAATATTTCTCCAGGGGGAAGTTCAACTTTTAAAGGGTGTTGAGATAGTGCTGAATATGTGGGAACGGTAGAGTTGCCGAGCCAGATTTCTAAGGTAACTGTTTCTTGCAAGGTATCTCTTAACTCATCAATGTGGGTTCTGGCGAGATGCAGAACATCATTGAAATTAACGTCAGCCATGGTCATTGCCAATTGGTAAATCGCAGGGCCAAGCCAATATTTTCCGGTTTCTTTGTTTTTGTACACAAATTCATGCTCTGCAAGTTTAAGAAGCAGGCGCGAAACGGTCGCTTTATGAATATTAAGCTTGCGACCAAGACAAGTGGTGCCAATTTCCTCGTTCTCTTGGGCAAGAGTGAGTAATACACGAATGGCCTTGTCGACAGTTGATGTTGAGTCACACTCTTTCATAAATACTCCTAAACCTGTCTAGTTATCCTATTTGAGCAAGGAAATTAAGCAACGCACCTGTCTCATTATTTGAGACGAAATGTATATGTTTTGTTATCTTTATGTAATTGTCTTTGTGTTGCAAGTACGTTGTCCGACGGTAGTTGTTAGCACGCCTATCCCTTGTACTTCTAACTCAATTACATCCCCTGGTTGTACCCAGCGATCTAGTTCGTCACCACAGCCAAACGCAACAGTACCAGAGCCAATGAAGTCGCCAGGGTAGAGGGTCTCTGATTGAGATATATATTCGATGATTTTCGCGAAGCTCCAATACATGTCCGAACTATTGCCAGTGGACCACACTTCACCATTTATTCTGGCCTGCATATCTAGTGAGCTAGGATCGAGCTCGTCAGGGGTAACTAAGCAGGGGCCCATTACATTTCCCATGTCCATGTCTTTTCCTTTGGCGGGGCCAAGAAGCATGGTGATTTCTTTTTGCAATACATCCCGAGCGCTGATGTCATTGAAAATGGTATAGCCAGCGATATACGCATGGGCATCTTCGGCTTTTATATTGCTGCCGGTTTTGCCGATGTACACGCCAAATTCCAGTTCATAATCCAGCTTTTCTGTGTAGTTTGGCCAGGGAACTTCGGTATTGTGGCCTACCACAGTACGAGTATTGCCCTTGTAATAAAGGGGCTGCTGATACCACAGTTCGGGGATCGGTTTACCAGTACGTTTTTCGAAGTTCTTAGCATGGGTTTCAAAACTGATGGTGTCGCGAATTGAGCCAGGGTTTGTTACTGGTGCGAGCAATTCAATATCTTTTAATGCATAGAGTAAAATCTGTTTGTCGGGACCTCGTAAAGCTTGGTTATTTGCGCGGCGCTGTTGCACAAATTCTATGGCTTGTTTGGCAGCAGACATGCTCTGTTCGCCCCCTTGTAGGAACGTGATCATGTCGGATGGCACAAGGGCTTCAGCTAAAGGGTAATAGCGTTCTGTTTTGCCTGAATCATGCAACATTGCAGCGTACGCAAAGTTCAAATCTAATGCTTTATCACCAAGCAAGGCACCGATTCGGGTCTGCGTGCCTAAGTGTGTTTGTACACTAAAGGTAATCAATTTCACGGGTATCTCTCCATTTATGTGGCTAAATCAGGTTAATTTTGCTGTTGAAAAAGCTGTAGTTGACGAAGTAATCGCTGATTGTTGTTTGCTACTTGTTGTGCTTTTTGGTCGTCAGGATAGTGGTACCAGCCGGTTCCAGATTTTATTCCTGTTTCTCCCTTGTTCACTTTTTCAATGAGTTGTTCAGATGGGACAAGTGCATTACTCAGCGTAGGGAAAATATTAGCTGAGGCGCGCGCCGCGGTATCAAGGCCTATCATGTCTTCTGCTTCCATTGGGCCTAAGCAGGCTAGTCTGAAACCGTAGCTGGCCTTGACCGCCGTATCTAAATCTTCTGGAGAAACCACGCCTTGCTCTAACAAATAATCGATTTCACGCTCCATGGCGCCCGTTAACCGATTAATAATAAAGCCAGGTATTTCTTTACGAACCAAAACCGGTTTTTTACCAATCTTGGTCATAAGTGCCTGGGTGAGATCAATTGTATTCGTTGAGGTTGCATTGCCAGTATGAATTTCGACTGCAGGGATGATATGGGCTGGATTAAAATAATGTAAACCGATAAGACGGTGAGCACTTTTCATCTCTTGGCCTATGGAAGACACCGTCATACTGCTGGTGTTTGTAGCAAAAATAATATTATCTGGCAGGTTATCTATCTGCTGAAAAAGCTCTCGTTTGAGAGGCAGTATCTCAGGGAGCACTTCAATCACATAATCAACGTTAGCAAGATCTTGAGCCAAGTTGCTGACTAGGTAATACTCAATTCTTGCGGTGATGGTATCTTTGCTTTCATTAACTAATTGGTAGTCAATAAACGCATCAATATTATTAGCGATGTTTTGTTTGCACCTAGTTAAGGCCTCGTGATTATTATCAAATACGCTAACGTGTATTCCGGCTTGAGCAAACCCTTGAGCGATGCCTTCCCCCATTATGCCCGCACCAATTACGGCAACATTCTTGACCTGTTCAACATTTTGATTATTCATCTAACGTTACCTGCCTTATATTATTACAGTGTTAATAAACCGTTAATAAGTGTAGGTTTGTCCTAGAATGCACTCAATGGTGGTGTCTTGAATAGTAAGACACCTTTCATATTGCTTGTGTAAATGCGTGGATGAATGGTGGAGGGATTCTTTTTAAGTCGTCGCAATAGTTGAAACAGCCTAATTGACCCTAAGTGTAAGCGGTCATAACCTAATTTTAACAAATTGATTACATCTATATGTAAGTTAAATACGGTAGCCAATGCGGCACTTAGGAGCATGTATGACCCTAGAAAATAATGATAAATTCAAAAAACATCCTATTCATATTGCAATCTGTGGCTTGCTATTAAGCCCTTGTTTGCCTTTTGCAACAGCACATGCTCAAGAAGAAGCGAGTCAAGTGACAGAGCAAGGAGCAACTGAAGCTGATGTTGAAAAAATACTGGTTTTTGCACGTAAAAGAGGCGAAGAAGTTAAAGATGTTCCGGTTTCTTTAAGTGCGATGAGTTCAGATGCATTAGCAAAAGCAGGAGTGAGCGATATCACCAGCTTGTTTGCTTTAATGCCCGGTGTTGAAAACAATGCTGATGGCAGCCGAATTGCCAACAAACCGGCTATTCGGGGAGTCGGATCAACAGAAAACTCGTCTATTCGTGCGAAAGTAACGACCTTTGTTGATGGTATGCCAATCGTTGGTGCGCAGGGGATTAGCTCATTCGCGGGATTAGAGCATGTTGAAGTGCTGCGCGGACCGCAAAGTGCGGCCTTTGGGCGCTCTACCTTTGGCGGCGCAATAAACTATGTTACTCGGGATCCTGATACGCTGGGGGAGTTTGAGTTTGACGGTCGTGCCACCCTTGGCACGGATGACACGCGAAACTTAAGTTTAGTTATGTCCAGTGGGTTAATTGACGACAAACTCGCTGTGATGGCAACGGCTGAGACAAAGCACTATGGTGGTCCAAGTGATTGGGTGACAACGTCAGGGGATCAATTGGGCGGTACGAGTGACACACTCGCATCAGTTAAGTTCGTTTACACCCCGACTCAAAATATCAAAGCAGAGCTTATGTATTTAACCCAAGAGGTTGATGATGATCACCCAGCGGTGTTGTTTGCAAACTTAGATCAACTAGAGCCCTATGCGCTTGATAGCGACGGATTATGCGTTGTTAATGGCGGCAGCAATGCCTGTGTAATAGATGGAGAAGTTGACTCAGTACCTTTAGTTTTTGATTTCAACTTCGATCATCCGGTTAACCCCGTTTTAGACCCTGGTACTCGCATTGATCGTGACCGTCTTCAGGGCTCGATTGAAGTCGAGTTTGATTCTGGTTTGACCCTTACCGCGCTAGGTGCAATGACTGATGAAGAAGGTGAAACGTGGTTTGACCGCGATGCCTATTCAGATGTGACCACCATTCATGTTGGATCTTCTCCTGAAAGTGATGAAAAGTACGCTGAGGTACGCTTGGCTTCGCCAAGTGACGGTAACTTTGATTGGTTGGTTGGGGCTTCTTTATATGAATATGATTATTTGAATACGGTATATGCCAACCGTTCAACGGGCGCCGTGATGGATTTATTCTCTGAAGGTGCCAGAAACAGGGGAGTCTTTTTTAGCCTTGGTTATGATATATCAGACAAGCTTACTGCGTCATTTGAAGGACGTTATCAAATCGACGAAATCGACGGAAAATACCCAGCAAATGCAGCAAGGGGGGTTGAAAATGACATTACCTCAAGCAGTGAAACCAAGTCCTTTCAGCCTCGTATTGCACTTAGTTATGAGTTAAATGATGAAAACAATGTCTATCTGCAACTCGCCAGAGGTACAAACCCGGCGGGGTTTAATGCCAATGCCCTAGACCCGATTTTGGTGCAAACAGCGAATGAAGAAAATTATGACTTAGAAGCTTTTCAGACTTACGAGGAAGAAGAAATACTCAGTTATGAACTGGGTATTAAAGGCAATATTCGTGAGCATAACTTACGTTATTCGTTAGCAGCATACTATTTGGACTGGGAAGGATATGTACAGCCTGCAACGGCAAACTGGACACCTGCCGATGGTGAGTTTCTGGAAGGTACAGCAAGCGATGATTACTTCTCAAGGTTATTTTTAAATACCGGTGACTTAGATGGCTTTGGACTAGAGTTTGAGGGCCAATGGCAACCCTTTGACGCCCTCGATTTAGGCACTAGTTTTGCGTATACCGGTTTGGAGTTCAAAGAGGATGCTTGCTCGCCTATACCGTTAGATTACGGGGTCGCTCCTACGTCAACGTCACCTTTTAATTGCGCAGCAACGATTGGTGACAATGCGCCACCTATGTTGTCTCGATATACCGCGGCACTGAATGCCACTTACACGGTTCCACTGGATAACGGGTTGAGTGCCTATGCTCGCGCCGATTATCAATACCGCTCTAAGCGCTATGTAGAACAAATCAATACTGACTATTTACCTGCTTATTCTTTAGTGAACTTACGCGCTGGCGTGCGTGCAGATGAGTGGTCAGTGGAGCTCTTTGTGAATAACGTCTTTGATGAAGACTCGCCTGCAGGGGCAGTTAGGTTTTTTGATGGGCGAATTGCAGGCATGTCATACAACACCAGTATTAGACTTCGCCAACCGCGTACGGCGGGCATTAACTTAAGCTACAGCTTTTATTAATTAGGCGAAATTTCGGATGATAAGTATGAAAAAAACACATTATTTAATCGGCATTTGCTGTGCCTTTTTACTTCAGGCTTGCCAAGGCTCAGGTTCATCAATTGTGGTTACGAAGCAAGAAAATAACCAAGCCACCGGTGCACCGAATATATTGTTCATCTTACTCGATGATCTTGGCTATGGAGATGTTGGGTATTTAGGTTCTCAGATACAAACCCCAAATATTGACAACTTAGCATCACAGGGTGTCACTCTTAAACACGGTTATGCCTATCCCATTTGCAGCCCTACAAGAGCGGCACTGATGACGGGCAAAAACCCGCTTAATTTCGGTATAGACGGGCCGATGGAAAACGACGCCATGTTACCGGAAGACCTGACCACTATGCCTGAGCGGTTTCAGGAGGCAGGGTATCAAACCTGGATGGTGGGCAAATGGCACTTAGGCATGGCGAAGAGAAGCGCCATGCCGCATAACCGTGGTTTTGATGACTTTTACGGTTTTTTAGGGGGCTTTGTTGACTATTACACCCATGTGTATTTTGGTGGTCTGGATTGGCAAAATAATGATACATCACTTCGTGAAGAAGGCTTTGTTACTGAGTTATTGACCGCAAAGGCGATTGATAAAATCACTCATTTCAAAGGGGACAAGCCTTTCTTTATGTACTTATCGTACAGTGCGCCCCACACCCCACTGCAATATGTGCCTAACGCTATAAATGACTATTCAGGATTTGAGTCAAAGGACAGGCAAGTGTTTGCTGATATGACCTCAGACGTTGACCAAGACATTGGTGAAGTATTAGCGGCGTTAGACAAACGAGGCATAGCCGAGAACACCATAGTGGTATTTATGAGTGACAATGGCGGAAATTTAGAAGCAGGGGCAAACAATGGCTCACTACAAGGAGGGAAAAGCAGTGTGTACGAAGGAGGTGTTCGGGTGCCGGTGCTAATTCGCTGGCCTGCACAGCTTCAAAGTAAAACCATGACCCAGCCAATGTTTACTCAAGATTGGGCACCCACTTTACTTGAGGCTGCAAACATCGATTATCAACCTAATGACTTTGATGGTGTTAGCCAGTTCGTTAATCTTAAAGAAGCGCAAGAGAAAACGTTTAAACGTGAAGTTGTAGTGGGAACGGCTAAGCAAAAAGCCGTTTATCAATGGCCGTGGAAATTAATTGTTGATGCAAAAGGTAATAAACATTTATTCAATTTATCTCAAGACGAATTTGAACACAGCGACGTTGCGATGGAGCACCCTGAGCTAGTGGCTCAATTAATGTCTGAACTAACCTTGCTTCCTCATTTACCCTCAAAAGCGGCGAAGGGGCCGCCTCCAGAATCTTTGTTTTTAGATGCCCATGGGCTGTTTGACTACAATGTTCGCAAGGCAGAAACCAGAAAACCTTGGTTAGAAACTGCTTTGTAGCTGAGATGTAGTTGTGTTGATAACGATAAAAAAGGAGTGATTTGATGGGAGCGAAATATACCCAAGACGTAGAGTTTAACTCTGATTTTGGTGCATTGCAGACACCAGTGCATATTTGTACGGCAGCGATGCTATGTGGGTATAACGGCGTTAACATCAATGGCTCATTTCGCTATTTAGACATTGCGTGTGGCAACGGCCACACCTTGTCGATACTGGCAGACGCTTATCCACAAGCGGAGTTCGTCGGTATCGATATCAATCCGGCACATATTGCTAAAGCAAGTGAATTGGCCCGACAAGCCGGGTTAACGAATGTGCAATTTATCGAAGGTGATATTGCTAAGTTAGCCCCATCAGGGTTTCAGCCGTTCGATATTTGCACTGTCAGCGGTGTCTATTCTTGGTTAGATGCACAGCGGCAAGCGCAATTACTTGATGCTGCTGAGCAGCTTGTTCGCCCAGGTGGACTGTTTTACCTAGATTATTCGGCCATGCCAGGGGGCGCACAAACTGCGCCGTTATATCAAATGATCCAGAAGTTATCGGGTCAATTTGCTGGCAACAGCGCAGATAAACTAACCGGGGCTAGTCACCTGCTATCGGCTATTCGCGATGGGGGAGGGCAGTTTTTCGAGCAAAATGAGCAGGCTAATCAAAGGCTATCGAGTATTCTAGCGAACCCCGCAGAAGATGAAGCGCATGAAGTATTGAATATGCAGCCGCATGGCCTTTGGAGCGCCGATGTGATCTCATCTTTAGCAGAAAAAGGATTTAGCTTTTTGGGCAGTGCGGGGTTGCAGCATAATTTAGCTGAGCTATCAGCCCATTTACCTAAGCCTAAAACAGCCACTAAGTTATCTATCACGAGCCAGCAGTTATTACAGGACGTCGCATGGAACGTTGCCCAGCGTAAAGATATTTACCTCAAAGGTGAGTATGCAGATTCGAAGCCGCTGATAACGCGTTTACAAAATTACGGATTTTATATTGCCCCTGGCGCCTTAGATGATCAAAACGTGGCGTTTGTGTTGAAGCAATTTCCTGGGGCGAATTTAATAACTCGAACACATATTTCCCAGCTGAGTAAAGGGCGAGATTGTCAGACGTTTGCTGAGCTAACGAAGCATTTTCATGCTGTAGGGCTAACGGATGACACAATAAACCGACTTTTTAGCCAACTGTTAGCGACGCGGATTGTATCGCTGGCGCAGCCTTTGCTCAAAACAGATAAGCAAGGCTCTGCAGTTAGCATGCCCTCGGCTTTGAACTGACTTATGCTTGAACAAGATATTCATCTTGAACACGGACGCCCGTTTGCTTCTTCAACCATAGGCTCTCGCTTACTGTTGCCGATCAAAGATAGGTTGTATTTGTGGGCGCTGGTAATTGGCGACGTTGGGAGCGCATGGGAGAAGCTCGGCGATTTACGCAATGCGTTTCACGGCCCGAATGGGCAACCACTGAACAAAGGTGAGTTTGTAAATATCATTCAGCAAAGCTTACCGGCCTTTAAAGCAAAGGTAGTGCCTGAGTTAGTGCGTTTGGGGATTTTACGTTAACAGCGATATACACCTTTGTTCGAAATGAAAGCGTTAATGGAATTGGTATATCAATACAAAGGTCGCGACGGGCAGTGAGATACTGCCCTTTTCGCTAAGTGGTTAATTATTGATTGGAATTGGTATTAGTTACAGGAAAAGCCACCATCTATGTTGATGATTTCACCTGTGATTAAGTTTGATGCCTGCGAAGCCAGAAACATGAATATGCCATTAAAGTCTTCTGGCTCACCAAGGCGTCCAATGGGAATTCGGTTTAGCACTTGCTCACGTTTATCAGCTGATTCAGGTTCGAACAGCCAGCTTGTCAGTGAAGAGCGAAATACCGTCGGGGCTATGGCGTTCACGCAAATATTGTGAGGGCCAAGCTCAACCGCTAAAGAACGCGTCAGCATGTTAATGGCGGCTTTAGATGTACCATAGGCGGATGTGCCAGCTGGCGTGGCAAAATGAGCACGAACCGATGACACTAAAATCATCTTGCCGCCGCGGTTTTGTTCTATCATCACTTTACTGGCTGCGCGGCATACTAGCCATGACTGACGAACGTTGGCATCCATGACTTTATCAAACTCATCAGGTTGCATATCGGTAATGGGTTTAACAACACTGGTACCTGATGCGCATACTACTATGTCTAAAGGAGAGGATTGTGTAGCAGTGTTTATCATCTCCTGAGCATCGTCTTGTGTTTCAGGACGACCGATGTGCACAGTTATTGAAACACCATAGTGCTCCATTTCCTGCGCTAGGCTTTTTAGTGTCTCACTATTTGATCCAGTTAATGTCAAGTTTGCACCCGCTGCAGCCAAGGCATGGGCCGCTGCCCCACCTAATGCGCCTGAGGCGCCGACCACGAGTGCAGATTTACCTTTTAAACTAAATAATTCGCTGGGTGTAAGAGTGTTTTTCATTCTGTTTCCTCTTCGGTTTTGGCCATAAATATTTTCCGATAGAGCTAGTATTTAGTAGGACAAAAACAAAAACCATTTATATTCGTTGAGTGTTTTAATAGTTGAGACACCCATGTCGAATAGCGAAAAATCCCGTGCAATACTCGTTTCACACAAAGAAAAAGTGGAACAAAAAAATGTCAGTGCGAACCGAACCAACAACCGGCCTTCAATTCGTTGAACTGAGCCACCCATGGGAACATAACCAACCTGTTTTACCTGGTTTTGATGAACTCATTCTTTATCGCTCAGTAAACCATGCTAAGCATGGCGTAATGAGCCAAAAATTCAAAACAACCTTTCATACCTCGACTCACGTAAATGCGCCGATCCATCTTATTCAAGGCGGAAAAGGTGTGGGTGAGCTGGATCTAGACCGCTTCTGGGGCACAGGCATAGTGTTGTCAATCCCGAAATCAAAATGGCAACTGATTAGCGTTGAGGATCTTGAGCCGAGTGCAAAATACCTAAAAGAAGACGACATAGTGCTTATTAATACTGGCTGGCATCAACGTTACGCTGATAGCCAAGAGTATTTCGGCCACTCCCCGGGTTTATCCGAAGAAGCTGCACAGTGGTTAGTCGACAAAAAAGTCAAAATGGTGGGTGTGGATACCCCACAAGTTGACCACCCCCTTGCTACTTCATTAGGTGAACATAGAAATGGCCCTACCATGAAGCGTCTTGCCCCTCAATACCAGCAAGAGACGGGGCGTAAGGCCAGTGAAGACTATCCCGATTGGATCCCTGCCCATAAGTTGCTGCTCAAACATGGTATTCCGACCATCGAAAACGTTGGTGGCGACTTAAATACAGTGACTGGCAAGCGCTGTACTTTTCATGCCATGCCATGGCGCTGGAATGAAGGTGATGCCTGCGTGGTGCGCCTAATGGCCATATCAGATCCAAGTGGCAAATATCGCATCGAAACCGGTGACAATTAATTCAGGAGGAGCTGTTATGTCAGCATCAGATAAAGGTTTACAGTATTTTGATTTAAGTAACCGCTGGGGACATGGTATGCCTCAGTGGCCTTCAAGCCCAAAAGGCATATCCGTTACCAGTCATCAGTTTCACGCCATGCATGGCTGCCAAGTCATGGAGTGGGAAGGGATTATGCACCGGGGGACACATATGGATTCCCCAATACATGTGACGGAAAACGCCCCTGACATCGATTCATTTGAACCATGGCGCTTCTTTGGTACCGGTGTTGTAGTTTCTATCCCTAAAGGCAAATGGGGGGTGGTCACGCCCGAAGATTTAGAGAACGCGCGACCTAAAATTCGTGAAAACGACATAGTGATTATCAATACCGGTAGCCACAAAAACTTAGGCGACAACGATGAGTACTTTCAATACAGCCCCGGCCTTTATAAAGAGGGCGCAGAGTGGTTGGTTGAGAAGAAAATCAAGCTGTTAGGTATTGATGTACAAGCCTTAGATCATCCTTTGGGCACTAAGCTGGTCGATCATGGCCCGGGCCCCACACATCACCATCTTTTTAAAGAATATAAAGAAGAAACCGGCCGTGATGTGATGAAAGATTTCCCCCACTGGGAGCCGTCGCATAAAGCGTTGCTAGCCGCTGGAATTCCAGGCATTGAGAACGTAGGCGGTGACATCGACAAAATTACCGGCAAGCGGTGCACCTTCATGTGTTACCCATGGCGCTGGCCCGGTGGTGACGGCTGCGGCATTCGTTTGGTAGCGCTACTTGACCCAGAGCAGTCATTCACAATAGACACAGGAGAAGATTATGCAGGTAACTAAAATTAACGATGCAAAGCCCTATGAGGCTAAATTGCATTGGGATGTTTCGGCGCTACGCCTTCAGGGGCTAGAGGCCAGTAAGCTTGAGAATTTCTCCTGTAGCTTGTCTTACTTTTTACCCGGCGGAGGATGCAATTGGTCATCTTCACCGAATGAAAAAGTGTATGTCGTACTCGACGGTCAGGCCACTATCTTGACCAAAGAGGGAGACAGAGAAGTCACCACAGAGCTGAGTAAATTAGATTCTTGTGTCATTGGTTACAACGAAGAACGCTCAGTTGAAAACAGAACTAACCAGGTGGTGACCATGTTGGTCATTGTGTCCAATAGCTAATAGGTGCTCCCATGATTTCAGAACCCTTAAAAAACCCTTTGTCGTTATTCGATGTTAAAGGCAAATCAGCCTTGATCACGGGGGCATCTGGTGCCTTTGGTCGCGCAGTGGCCATCGCCCTTTCATCTCTTGGCGCTAAGTTAACGCTGGTGGCGGGCAATAATGAAGAGCTGCAAAGCGTGGCACAAGAGTGTCGCAGCGTGGGTGGTGAAGTACAAACCATCAACCGTCGTCCAGATTCCTTAGACGATGCAAACGCTATGATCAACGCTGCGGTTGAGGCCTATGGCAGCATTGAATTAATGTTCATCGGCTCTGGCTACAACAAAGCAGGTTTTATTCATGAGCAAGACTATGAAGATTGGCAGGCCGTAATGGATGCCAACGTACGTGGTAATTGGTTTATGGCGAAAGCCTACGGAACTTGGCGTATTGAGAATAAACTCAAGGGTGGCAAAGTCGTTATGGTGTCATCAGTGCGTGGCCGCCATGGCAATATTTCTGGCTATACCGGCTATTGCACCTCAAAAGGCGCTACTGACATGTTAACCAAGGTGCTGGCCACCGAATGGGGCCAACATGGCATCAATGTCAATGCTATCGCGCCTACGGTCTTTCGTTCAAAACTGACCGCTTGGATGTTCGATGAAGACAATGAACTGGGCCAAGCCACCAAACAACGCTCACTTTCACGCTTGCCTTTAGGGCGCTTGGGTGAGGCCGAAGATTTGGTTGGTATGGCGATTTATCTACTGTCACCGGCCTCGAATTTCTGCACTGGGCAAATTATGTACGTGGACGGCGGCTTTACAGCGGGTTAATGACGATGAGTAATATTCAAAACGTTACTGTTGTGGGCGCCGGTTTGATGGGGCACGGCATAGCGCAGATATTTCTTGCTGCTGGTTATCAGGTGAGTTTACTGGACCCAAATGAAGACGTTCTGTCGCAAGCACCGACGAAAATCGCTGAGATATTTCAGTTGTTCGGTTTGCCTAGTGATGCCCTTACGCGGCTTTCTACTTTCACTGATCTTGCCCAATCTGTGGCTAACGCGGATCTCGTGATTGAAGCGGGCCCTGAAAAGCTCGCGGTGAAACGCAGCATTTTTAATGAATTGGCAAAGCACACATCAAAAGACTGCATTTTAGCCACCAATACCTCGGCGATCCCAATTTCGGATATTGCCCAAGGGATAAGTCACCCTGAACGCATCGTTGGAGCCCATTTCTGGAACCCCCCGCACCTTGTGCGCTTGGTTGAAGTGGTACAAGGGGAGCAAAGCAGTTTGGCCGTTATTGCTACATGCATCGAATTACTCAACAGCGTTGGGATGAAGTCGGTACATGTGAAACGGGATATTCCGGGCTTTATAGGCAACCGTTTACAACATGCGATGAAACGCGAAGCCATTGCTTTGGTGTCAGCGGGAGTGTGTGATGCTGAAACCATTGATGATGTTGTAAAGCACGGGTTTGGCCAGCGTCTGGCAGTGCTGGGCCCTCTTGAGCAATCTGATTTGGTGGGGCTGGATTTAACATTAGATATCTATAAAACCTTATTTCCTACGCTAGACAACACATCTCAGCCGCCAGCCTTGCTGGAGGATAACGTGGCCAATGGCCGCTTAGGGATGAAAACCGGACAAGGTTTCAGGCAGTGGACGCCACAAAGCGCAGAACAAGTGAAACAAAATTTACGCAATTTTTTAGTGGAAAAAGCGAAGCAGCAATTGAGCTAATCATAAACGACTTAATGAACAAAGAAGGTAAACATCATGGCGATTAATCAATATTATCAAGTACCTAAATTAGAAGAATACAGCGAAAAGTTTAAAGATTTTTTTAAATTTAAGCGTGAAAACGGCATTCTTGAAGTGAAAATGCACACCAAGAATGGCCCAGTAAAATGGAGTTACCAATTTCACCATGCGCTAGCAGAGTTATGGACTGTCATCGGTCACGATAAAGAAAATGAAGTGCTTATTTTGACTTCAACAGATGATAAGTGGATCAACGAATGGGATACCGAATCGTTCGCTGAAGTTGAGCAATCACCAGATGAAGACCAAAGATACAACGTACAAATTTACGATACACTGAAAATCGTTGAGAACTTTATAAACGATATTGAGATCCCGACGATCGCCGCTATCAATGGTAAAGGGATTCACTGGGAAATGTGCATGATGAGTGACATTACCCTGTGTACTCCTGACTTCGTTTTGCAGGATGATCATTTCGGTATGGACAGCGGCCATGTGCCAGGAGATGGCATGGGCTTATGTTTACAAGAAATTCTTGGGGTTAAGCGGGGTAATTACATGATGCTGACATGTGAAGCGATGGACGCGCAAACTTGCTTAGAACTCGGTGCGGTTAATGAAGTGGTTGAGCGTGAAGATATTGTTGATCGAGCGTGGGAGATTGCCAAAGGTATTATGAAAAAGAGTCGCTCTTGTCGCCGCTTAACCCATTATATTTGTGTGCGCCCATGGAAAGCCGTCGTGGAAAGAGACTTCAGAATTCATGTGTTATCAGAGATGTATTCGTTCAACATGTCTGACTCAGCTCATGACTTTGAATACATAAAATACGACGACAAGTAATACCATTTTAGGTTGATAAGTGATCACTCTGCGAGAGTGTAAAAGGGCGTAAACACGCGCATGACTGAACGAATAATGGTTCTATTTTCGAAGTCACGCAACGCAGTGTTAGCCCTTTTTCTATTTGTCTGAAAGAATTGCTCCAGCGGCTTTTGCTCTTGCTAGGAACACGGTAAAAGTAGCTGCTGCACAGGCGCAGTATGTAACGTATCTTCCAGTCGTTTTAGGCCTTGTTCGTGAGGGATACCAAAGCGCAGGGCATCTTTTTCATCACAGAGGCGTACGTAAATACCTTGTTGGCATAAGGCTTCAAAAATAGCTGGGGCTTGGGGCGTACGTACGGTTTTAAACAGGCTGGTACCATGTACTGGTTGAGCGAATGCTTGAGTTAATACGGTTTCTAACGCGCTGCTTAACCGCGTGAGTACAATGCGTTGTTCTTCTTGCCAGCGATAGTCAGTTAATGCCCGTTCACCGACAAATTGCGCCGGCCCGCTAACCGCCCATGGCCCTAAAGAGGAAGACATAGCACTGAGCCAAGACTCACTCGCTAGCACAAACCCTAAGCGAACACCGGCTAAACCAAAGAACTTGCCCACGGAGCGCAGGATAATCAATGCATCGCTTTTATCCGTATTGTGGGCATAGTCACTTGAGCTGCTAGTTTCTGTTGAAAGCGCACGGTTTGACGTAGCACGGTTACGCCGCCCGAGTTCTTGAGCCATGGATTGTTGCCCAGTGGCATCCATAAAGGCTTCGTCGATGATCAATAAGCCTTGTTTGCTGTGGATCTCTTCAAGCAACTGGCATACATGTTCTTTTAAATATAACGCTCCCGTGGGATTATTTGGGTTGATCAGTAATACAATATCCTTGGACTTTATCCGATCAAGTTCATTGATATCGGTGTAATCAATAGTTTGGTAGCCCGCCTTTTGCCATGCCTTTCGATGTTCTTGATAGCCCACTTTTGGCAGCCATACCTTGCTGCACGCAAACCCTTGAGTGCTACAAATTTGCGGTAACATTTGAATGATGCTTTGACTACCAGGAGTAGGGAGCACATTTGGCGTTTGATAATAGCGACGAGCAGCTTGTAATAGCCGCTCATTGTGTTGTGGTAGTCGCTGCCAACAAGCGCTGGGGAGTATGCCGACAGGGTAAGCAATCGGGGCAATACCGGTGGATAAATCAAGCCAGTCTTTCTCTTCAATTTGATAACGCTGCGCCATATTGCTTAGTTGCCCGCCATGCACTAAGGCTTGCTCTTGTAAGGTATTAGGCGCTGAGGTTTGTGTTGATGGGGTCGTAATCAATGTCATATTTTTATCCATAAAAATGTACCTAACTAAATGAGCGATTGCATAATAATGCCAAGAAGCAGCAGGGCACTTGCCAGTAACCAGGCGCTGCTATTAACCAGAGCAATACTGCGGGGGATATCCGCTAACGCTACCGCTTTGCCATGCCCCAACACTGGGCTGTGAACTGTTTTGCCTTGATATTGTGATATACCACCTAGGGTGAAGTGCAATACACCAGCACCGGTTGCCATGCATCGCCCTCCATTTTTGCTTTTGTAGCCTTTCGCTTGTTGCCATGCTCGGCTTAAATGCTTGCAGCGAAAAGGGGGCGAGGCCGCTAGAACATACAGTATTGATGTGCAATAGGTACTTATCCATCCTAAGTGATCGTCGGCTCGCGCTGACCACCAACCAAAATGTAGGAAACGAGGGGTTTTGTAACCCCACATTGCATCAAGTGTATTCGCAAGGCGATGTAACACCGCCAGCGGCGCACCGCCAACCGCGAAGTAAAACAGACTGGCGATGACACCATCGTGACCATTTTCTAAAACCGATTCTACAGTGGCCCGGCTCATGTCGTTAGGCGTTAACGCATTGGTATCACGGCTGACGATATAACCGGTAAAGTGGCGGGCTTTGGTGATATTGCCTTGTGCTAACGGCTGGTAAATCTGCATTGCGTGCTCTTTTAAGCTTTGCATGCCAATGGTCAGGTACAGCAGATAGCCATTTACTAAGCAGGCCAAGGCGGTTAGTGATAATGAGGGAGCGCTTTGGGCGTACTGCATAACAAAATAGTTGAGCACCCACAGCACAATAGGCAAGGGCAGAACTAACACCAGCCAGCACAAGGTGCCTTTTAGGCGCGCCTTGTTGTGTGCTTTTGTGCTGTTTACCTGTGAAGGCTGTTTACCCGGTGAAGCCTCATTTCCCAGTGACGCCTCATTGCCCGGCAGCGCCGCTTCAAAGGGGGCGGGTGGATGATATTTTGTTGCAACGCGGTTCGCTAAACTTCCAAAGTACACAAGGGGATGAAAGCGTGTTGGCTCGCCTAGCAGTTTATCAAGAAGCAAAGCAAAGAGCATTTGCGCGCCTATGATAGCCAAGCTTGAAAACGACATAAATGCCCAGAGCAAGGTCGTTGCGCTTGCGACGAAATAAGTTGCCCCGTCAGCTACAAAGTCAATCAATGAGGCCGCCCCATTCTAACGTGCCATTTTGATAAGTGAGCAGCATGCCTTGGGTATTTTTGAGTAACACGGGCTGGGTGAATTGGCTCATCAAGCAGGCAAGTGCGTCGCCGTGGCTGATAACCAGCACATTTACTTCGCTTGATGAAGAGCGTGTATGCAACTCGGTCATTTGAGCGATATCACGAAGTGCGTTTTGCATGCGCTGGCGCACGGTATCTGTGCTTTCGCTTTTTTCTTGGCTGTTTATGCGCTCAAGGCTGTTTATGCTCTCACGCTTCTTATCTGGTTCAAGGCTGTTTATACGCTCCCGCTGCTCACCTCGCTCAAGGCAGTTATCTGGCTCAAGGCTGTTGGGCGGGGTGAGGTGCGTTTGTTGGTAGCATAGTGTATTAAATTGGTGAAACTCAGCCAACTGGGCAACAGCTTTGCCTTGCCAAGCACCTAAATGTCGTTCGGCTAAATCCGCAGTGCTCTGGGGCGTAATTAGCTGTAAATGGAGTACTGCTTTATTGAGAAACTCAGCGCAAATGTGGGCGGTTTGCTGGGCGCGGCCAAGGTGCGAACTTACAATATGGTCAACCCCCCACTGCTTCGCTTTTAAGGCCAAAGACTCTGCTTGAGTTATACCCAAGGGGCTTAGCGGGCTTTCTAAGTGCCCCTGTAATAACCCTAAGGCATTAAACTCACTCTGCCCATGTCGGCAAAGGTAAAAGCGTATTATGGTACTGCTATTAGAGTAAGAAGACATACAACCTAGGCTTTTCTCAAGATGCGCATTCGTTGCGTTGGCCCCATTTCTTTTAAGCTTTGCATGTTTCCCTCAACTCATTCACTGACAGGCGTATCTACCTGATAAAACTGCCGAGCTTTATCGATTTGCTCGCACATAAGAGCCACTTCGTCCAGCATGCGGCTTGTCATGCGGTGCACTTTGTCGGCATTGGGATGAAAAATAAAGCCATTTTGGGCTGCAGGAATATGTTGCCACTTGGCCCAATTTAACGCATCAGGCGTATCGGCTGCGTGTTGGGTTGGCTGTATGATCACCTGAGGTAAGGTCGCCAATACCTGCTCTAAACCAACTGACGGGTAATCATCATTAGCATGTGCAAAAGGATTTTGTGCTCCGCAAAGGGCCAACTGTTGTTGCGGCCAAGCATTGTTGGCCACTGTACGCAGCGGGCGTGACCATAATTCGTAAAACGTGCGTATGGGGGCTTGCTGAGCATAGCGCGTTTTAAGGGAGTTTAGCTGCGTAGTGTACGCAGTTGCGGCTTGTTCTGCAGCCGTTTCACGCCCAGTCAACTGGCCGAGCATGAGTAGCTCATCTGCCACTTGTGACAAGGTGGTCGGGTTAGAATATATCACCTTCACCTGGTACTTCTTCAAGCGCGATAGGTCATCACCTGGGTTACCGGTTTTCCAAGCAATAACGACATCAGGTTGCAGTTGCACTATTTTTTCAATTTGCAGGCGTGCGTAATTACCAATTTGTAGAATGTCTTTAGCAGCTTCTGGGTAATCCGCGTGAGCCGTAGTAGCGATAATTTGATGACCTGCGCCCACTTCAAACATTGATTCTACAATATGTGGCGCTAGCGCTATAATGCGCAGTTTTTGCCTCTTTTCTTTGCTAAGTGCGGTTATTTCCTGAAATATAGCATCACTTTCGGCCAACCTGATGGTGGCGCTTTTAGCCGATTTTGCTTGGCCTGTGTGTTGATCTTCGTTCTTTTCACTGAGCCTTTCACCATTCCCTTTACGCCCTTCTTCGTCGTCGCCGTCCGCTTGATGGCCTTGACTCTCCGCGCTCGCAGCACTGGGCGTTGCTGATTCTGTTACGTCAGCTAGTTCACTTGTTGCAACTTGGGTACGGGCATGTGCAATGTTGCAAGTAAAAGCGCTGAAGGTAAAAGCACAAAGGCATAAGGTGGTTAGCCTAGTGGGCCATGAGAGTACCATTACCAGTCGATTCCTTTTTGCGCTTTTATTCCTGCTTCAAAGGCGTGTTTAATGGGGCGCACTTCACTTACTGTATCGGCTAATTCAATCACCGCTCGGTGACAGGCGCGGCCAGTGATCACCACGTGTTGATTCACCGGGCGATTTTCAAGTGCTGCTAACACGTCGTCTAGGTCGATGTACTTGTACGTCAGCATGTAGGTGATTTCGTCTAGTAGTAGCAAATCAATGGATGGGTCCTGCAAGCAGGCTTTGCTAAATTCCCACGCTTTTTGTGCTGCGGCGATATCGGTTTCTTTGTTTTGGGTTTCCCAGGTGAAACCTGTGCCCATGACATGAAACGCTACGCCTAGCTTTTCAAGTAGATCCCGCTCGCCACAAGGCCACGTGCCTTTTACGTATTGCACCACAGACGCGTTTAAGCCGTGACCTACGGCCCGAGCAACAGTACCAAAACCAGAGGTGGATTTACCCTTACCGTTACCAGTGATAACGATCAATATCCCTTTTTCTACTTGGGCATTGGCAATGCGCTCATCTACTTTGGCTTTTTGCTGTTGCATGCGCTCCTTATGGCGGCTTTTGTTATCTTGTTTGTCGTTTGCTTGATTGTCAGACATGAGTTTGTACTCCTGCTTTGCTGTCAGTGGTCGCGCCAGAATGTGTTGGCGCGGCAAATTGATTATGAATAATGTTATTGATGGCGTCCCAGTTTAAATGGGTTTGGCATACGTGCGCTAAGCGCGCTATTTCGTGCTCTTGCTGGGCGCTATAATCTTCGGCAAGTTCGGTGTTAGCGCCTGCCCAAGCAAGTAGGTGTTGTAACGCTTGTGGCGAATCAAATAAGCCGTGTAAATAGCTGCCTAGGATTTGGTTGTCATCGCTGATACAGCCTTCATACTCGCCGTTGTTTAATAAGATCAATGGCTTGGCATTTTCAGCACGGGTGCTGGTACCAATGTGAATTTCATAACCGTGAATTGGCACGGGCTCGCCCGATGTTAGCAACAAGCTACCTTGACTGTGAGTAAGCTGCTTTTGTGGGTGTAATTCGGTATTAATGGGTAAATAACCGAGCCCTTTGCTGGTGCCCGGTGTATCTTCTACACCATGTGGGTCGGCAATCGTGTGGCCCAACATTTGATATCCACCACAAATGCCCAATACCTTACCGCCATAGCGCATGTGTCGCTGAAGTGCTTTGTCCCAGTGCATCTCTTTAAGTAGCGCCAAGTCAGCGCGCACATTTTTGCTGCCAGGCAGAATAATTAAATCACAGGGGGGAATAGGCGAGTGCTGGGCCACAAAGGTGAGTTTTACCTGAGGGTGCACCCGTAGCATATCAAAATCGGTGTGATTGCTGATGCGTTTAAATACCGGTACACATATGTGAATTCGTATGTTTTCTTCATCAATATTTTGTTCGGCTTGAATGGCATCTTCTGCGGCGAGTTGTAAGTTATGAATGTATGGCAATACGCCGAGCACGGGCTTTTTGGTGCGCTCTTCTAGCCAGGTTAAGCCTGATTCCAGTAGTTTTATGTCGCCGCGAAATTTGTTGATCACAAACCCTACAACGCGCTTTTGCTCTGACTCGGCCAGTAAATCTAAGGTGCCTACCAGTTGGGCAAACACGCCGCCGCGATCGATATCCGCCACTATGATCACTGGGCAATCAACCGCTTCAGCAAAGCCCATATTAGCGATATCACCTTTGCGTAAATTTATCTCTGCCGGGCTGCCTGCGCCTTCTACCACTATCACGTCATATTCGTCGCTTAAGCGCTGGTGAGAGTTAAGCACGGCTTGCATAGCGACTTGTTTGTAGTCGTGGTATTTCTTGGCCTGCATGTCTGATACGGCTTTACCTTGAATGATCACTTGTGCGCCTGTATCTGAACTGGGTTTTAATAACACAGGGTTCATGTGAACGCTTGGCTCGATACCAGCTGCTTGTGCCTGTACAGCTTGGGCGCGACCTATTTCGCCGCCGTCTTTGGTAACCGCACTGTTAAGAGCCATATTTTGCGGCTTAAACGGGGCGACGTTCCAGCCGTGGTTTTTTAAGCAGCGGCAAAACCCTGCGACCAGCATACTTTTGCCCGCATCCGAAGTGGTGCCTTGGATCATAATGGTGGCGGTTTTATGTGTCATAGGGGCAGCTCATTATAAGGCGGTTTGGCGATAAAATTCACCACTGGGGTGGCGTGTTGGTATTCTGCAATTGAGATGCGGGACACACTGGCGTAACCGATTTGCAACGCGGTATACCAATTAGGGCTTTGCCAATCGCCAGCCAGTACAGCTGCTAATATTTGGCGTATTACCCCGCCGTGACATATCACTAGGCAGTTCTTGCCTTGATGCTGGGTGATTAAGCGTTGCCAGCACTGGTGAACGCGGCGATGAAATGCTTCCAGTGATTCTGCTTCGGGTAAAGTTGATTGCATTGGGTTGCGCCAAAAGTCGTTTAACTCAAGCCATTGGTCGGTTAAATCGTCAAATGCGATGCCGTCATACAAGCCAAAATCACACTCTTGCAATGCATCTTCAATAATAAGCGGCGCAGATAACGTCTGGGCTAAGGTTTCGGCAAAAAGCCGACAGCGCAAACGAGGAGAGGTGATGATCACATCTGCATTTGGTAAGTGTTGCACTTGGGCTTGCATGGCGCGTAAACCCTGTTGGCTAAGTGGAACGTCGGTTTTGCCATACAGTGCTGCTGGGCCGTCTACTTGACCATGACGCAGTAAATTGAAGGTGGTGGGGGTAGCGTGCATCTGGCTATTACTCACCTTAAGGGCGCTTTAATGCCATGGGTAAACCCGCGGCAACAAAGGTGACGTGATCTGCATTGCTGGCCACAGCTTGGTTCAGCCAACCGGCTTGATCAACAAATTGCCGTGTCACTTCTCCCATAGGAATAATGCCCAAGCCCACCTCGTTAGCCACCATAATAATACTTGCTTTGCTGGCACGAATCGCTTGAGTAAACCCCTGAAATAACATGCTGAAATCTTGCTCTGGCTGGTGGTACAAATGGTTGTTGAGCCATAAGGTCAAGCAGTCGATAACTAAAATAGGCGGCTCACTGTCAGCCACTCGTTTTTCATCAGAATATTGCTCGATGTATTCGGTTAAATTTAGGGGGACTTCGGCTAAGCTCCAGTGTGCTGGGCGCTCTTGTTGATGGCGGGCGATTCGTTTGGCCATCTCTGCATCTGTGGCGGTAGCAGTGGCTACATAAGTGACATTTTTGCCCGATTGTTGGCTCAGGGCTAACGCTTGCTCTAAGGCATAATTTGATTTGCCAGAGCGTGCACCACCGATAATAAAATGAAGCATTAACATGCCCTCCAATTAAGCTGACGTTGGTCGCTAGGTTTTACCTGTATGCAAAATATTCGATTGGTTTGCATATTGCCCCTTTTAAAACAACTGCGCGAAAATGTGCTCATTCGTCACCTTGGGTAACGTTGCTATCAGCAACAGGTAAATAAGGAGTTCTTGTGCTTGTTGTGCAAACCCCAAGCAATCACCGGTATAGCCTGCAATGTGTTTGTGAAACCAGTGTTTAAGGGCTAAGCGTAAGGCGCAGCCATTGAGCAAAATAATGATGGCACTGGGCAGCGTTAAAAACAGTAAACCCGGTAGGCTACATATTACCAGCCACAGTAACACTCGGGGCTGCATGGGCTGGGCAAGCGCTGCGCTTTTGCTGGCGTCGTTATTTTGTCGTGCGTAAGCCAGGTGCTGCACATGAGAAATCGCCAATGCCCGAGACAAAGGATAGGCAATTGCCAGTGCAAGCAGCAGCTGTTGGTTCACAGCTAACGTGCTAAGTAGAATAAACTTGGTAAGTAGCAAACAGATCAACGCACAGGTGCCATAGGTACCGATTTGGCTGTCTTTCATGATGGCTAATTTGCGCGCAGCGGTATGCCCGCCCCAAAAGCCATCCGCGGTATCGGCTAGGCCATCTTCGTGCAGGGCGCCGGTAAGCACCAAGCTAAGGATCATGAGCAAACACACTGAGACTGCTACCCCAAAATAGCCGATAGCAAAACAATAAAACGCGCTGAGCAGGGCAGCGAGTAACCAGCCAACTAAAGGAAAATAACGCCCTGCTTGATGTAGCTTTTGCGGGCTGTAATCGAGTGAAAAGGGCACAGGCAAGCGCGTGAAAAAGCTTATGGCTAATAACACTAAATTGAACTGATACCTTAAAAATCGAAACATAATTACCCTGTTAGTTGCCCCTGTTTTTTTACTAAAACACTTTTTACTAAAGCGTGTAATTGCTAAAGCGTAAAATAGCTAAGCGCGCATCAAGGCTGCTTATACCGTAACGCCAGCGCTTTCAAAGCTGGCCATGTCATTGTAAAAACTTGCGGCAGCCTGCAGCAAGGGTAACGCTAAGGCGGCTCCAGTGCCTTCACCTAGGCGTAAACCGAGTGACAATAAAGGCCGCGCATCTAATTGCGCCAATACTTGCTGATGGGCATGCTCGGCAGAGCAGTGTGCAAACAGCATGTAATCTTGTGCCTTAGGTGCGATACGGGTGGCAAATAAGGCCGCCACGCTGACAATAAAACCATCAACTAAAATGCTTTTACCTGCCTGTGCACTTGCGAGCATTGCACCGATAATTTGCGCTATTTCAAAACCACCGACTTCTGCTAAAGCGGTTTGCGGCGTGAAGGCCTTGGTTCCGTGAGTGTTTTTGACACGCTCTAGGGCATCTGTGATGAGTTGCACCTTGTTGGCGAGCTGGTCATCGCTAATGCCTGTGCCTTTACCCGTTGTGCGCTCAGGGCTTAAGCCACAAATGAGCGACAACAGCGCTGATGCACTGCTGGTATTGCCTATACCCATTTCGCCAAAGGCCAGTACATTACTGCCTTGGGTAATTTGCTCTTTGGCTACTTTCGCGCCCATAAGCAAAGCTTGTTCTGCTTGGTCTTGGGTCATTGCAGCTTGTGTTGAAAAATCAGCGGTGCCTGTGCCCATTGGTTGCTCTATTAGCATATCGCTTGCTGAAGCTCGGGCGATTTGGTCAATTGGGCTGAGCATACCGGCATCAATGACTTTCATTTTCCAGCCGAGCGTGCTGCTAAAACAGTTAATGGCGGCGCCGCCATTAAGAAAATTAAGCACCATTTGTTGAGTCACTTCAGGCGGCGCAATACTGATGTTATGAGCCGCGATGCCATGATCGGCGGCAAAAACGAGCATCACAGGGCGATTGATCTCAATAGGCTTTGACTCTTTAGGAGCCGGGTGCTGAATTTGCGCAAGCTGGCGAGCGAGATCTTCAAGTTGGCCCAGCGCGCCTAAGGGTTTGGTTTTATTATTAATTCGCTCGTCTATGCTAGGCAGACAAGCGCTATCGACAGCGGCGATTTGCCAATATGCCTGTTCGAATACAGACGTGGAAGTTGTGTTTTGTTGTGGCATCTTTTGTTTCGTCCTTGGTGCCTGTTGTGGATAATTTGTTGCCTTTGGCGCTGCTATTACATCTTCATCTAGCATAGCTGTTGTTCCACTCCTGTTTTAGTGTGTGATTCAGTTTCAGTTTTGATTTGCCTTGGGCTTGTGTCGTGTTCATGTTTGGCGTTGGCGAATGGCCAGTAAGAAAAACACGCTGCCGATGGCTGAGGTGATAATGCCGATTGGGATTTCTTGGTCTGATAAGGCTGAGCGGGCAATAATGTCCACTAGTACCATAAAGCTTCCCCCTATCAATACGCAGCCCAAAATAAGTGCGCGGCTTGTCACGCCAACCCAGCGCCGCACAATGTGGGGGATCATGAGCCCCACAAACCCGATGCCGCCACAATAGGCTACGATACAAGCGGTTAAAGCGGCGCATATTCCTAACGCCATTAAGCGAATGGCCGTAACATTGATGCCTAGGGTTTTGGCATTTTCATCACCCAATAATAAGGCATCTAAGCGCCGACCAAATAGTATGAGGAGAAGCACGCTGCCCATCACAACGGGGAGCATGATCCACGCATACCACAATTCGGTGCGAGCAAGACTGCCCATGAGCCAGAAGATCACTTTATTGGCCGCAAAAGGATCGCCCAAAAACAATAAAAAATGACTCAGGGCACTGAGCATAAAGGAGACGGCAACGCCTGCGAGTAACATGTGTTCGCCGCGCCCGCCAAAAGAGGTGGCGGCCAGCGCTTGCACCAAGGTCACTGCAAATACGGCCCCTAAAAATGCGGCCACGGGCAAGGCAATAGAGAACGACACGTCTGGCAGCATGCCAAAAATTGTTAAAGTTTCACCAATTTGGCTATCAAACAGCAAGGTGGCAATACTTGCACCAAGGCCCGCGCCAGAGACGACGCCGAATAAATATGGGTCTGCTAGGCCATTGCGGGTAATGTTTTGCAAGGTTGCCCCGGCCACTGCAAGCCCAGCTCCCACTAAAAAGCCAACCAGCACGCGAGGTAAGCGAATTTCCCAGAAAATAAGGGAGTTAATTTGTGTCGAGCATTGACCTACTACGCATTGATACAGCTCCTTGGGCGGCAAGTCGGCGGCGCCAAAAAAGATGCCGATAACGGGGGAAAGCACAGCCAGCAAGATAAGAAAAGACCAGCGATTGTTCATGACGAATGGCCTTGGTCGCTGTCAGTCGTAGTTGGATACTGCATGACTTCTGGCATAAAGGGATGTTCTTGTTCATCAGGGGGATAAAAGTCGACGCGCAGGTTTTGGGTGAGGTCGTCGCGGCGAATTCGACAGGGAATATTAAACACATGTTCAAGGGTCTTGGCTTCTAGCACTTTTTCAACAGGCCCTTGGGCGATCATTTTCCCTTCGTTTAACAGGCATAGGTGATCGCAGTAACTGGCCGCTAAATTAATGTCATGCAAGCTCATGACGACTGTCATTTGTTGTTGGTGCGCTAGGGTGCGTAGCAGTTTAAGTACTTGATGTTGATAATAAATATCTAAGTGATTGACCGGTTCATCTAATACTATCAGTGCCGCTTTTTGTACCAAAGCCCGTGCTATTAAGCCCCGTTGTTGTTCGCCACCCGAAAGAGAACTAAAAGTTTGGTGAGTTTTGTCGCTCAGACCAACTTTGGCGATTGAGGCGGCAAGGTGTGCATGATCTTGCTCGTTTTCCCGGGATAATAGGGTTTTATGAGGCAACCAGCCCATGCGCACGATTTGCTGCAAACTTAAGGCAAACACACTTTCATTTAATTGATTGACCACGGCAATTTGTTTGGCGCGCTCTAATGGGCTGAAGTCTTCTAACGCTTTACCGCACCACTCAACTTGCTGCTTGCTAGCGGTTTGACCCGATAACATTTTAAGCAAGCTGGTTTTACCTGCACCATTAGGGCCGAGTACACCGAGTACTTTGCCGCGCTCAAGTGAAAGGTTAATGTCAGACAAAATGTGCTTTTGCGCTATCTCATAGGAAAGCTGTTTTGCCTGTAGGCTTGCTGATTCTGGCATGGCACCTGTTTTATTTTAATGATCGCGTACGATCTTATGGGGAATACACAGCGCGCTCAGAAGAAACCCTGAAATGACAATCTGTTATTCACGTATTCCCGCGTGATAAAAATGAAAGATAAGGCTGGTATCTGACTTACAAGCCGGTATTCGCTGCGTATCGCGATACCTAAAGCTTGTTTACAGTTGCGGGTACAGTTCTGGTATCTCACCAGATTCCCATTTAATTTACGCCTTCGTCATATTCGTTAAATCCGAAATAAGCACAGCATAAAACCTATATATGGCGCGCAATATAGCAAGTATTTAAACGCCCGACGAGCGCTAAATACAGACGTGTAGAATACTTACCTAGCTAGACTTACTGAATTTCATGCCTTTGAGGTTTCAAATAGTGAATCATTCTTATTTAATCACAAAAACTACCGAATAAATATCATATCGCAATTGAAAATCATTCTCATTAACTGTATGGTGTGCGCCTTTTTCTGGCCCACATTTTGAGTAGGAAGTTTAATTAATGGCTCGCAACGTTTCTTTCAGTTGTTTTTTATCAGGTATAACCGCCTTAGGTTTGAGTTCTGGGGCAGTAGCCCAAGGCCAAAACGAAGACATTGAGCATTTAGAAGTGACGGGGCGTGCGCAGCAATTTTATTTAGACACCCGCACTAAGTTGGGCACTAAAACGGATGCAGATCTTCTTGATATACCTATGTCAGCTCAGGTGCTTACCGCTCAGCTTATCTCTGATCAAGCTGCACGAGATATTACGGACTTGTATCGCTCGATTGCAGGGGTTAGCGAATACAGCTATTCAGGCGTGACCTTTCGTGGTTTTCGCGATGATGGCAATGTGTTTTATGACGGCGTGAGAGGCGATCCGTATTCAGGATTTAGCGTGCCTGATTTATTTAATGTTGCCAGAGTAGAAGTACTTAAAGGCCCAGCCGCTGCACTTTATGGCGGTGGTGAGCCTGGAGGTATGATCAATTACGTAACCAAAAAGCCCACCTTCAATGAGTCTGCTGATGTCAACCTGACCGTTGGCAATTATGACCTACTGGGGATCTCAGCCCAAGCTACAGGTGGGTTAAGTGACACCACAGCATATCGCTTAGGTGGCTTTTATGAATCTCAAGATAGTTTTCGCAATAATGCTGACATGGAAAACATCGAATTGGTTGGCGGCCTATTGCATGACTTTAGTGACGATACGCGTTTAACCACGACGTTTGATTACATTGTACAAAACCTTGGGGGGCACAGATTACGTGGCGTACCGGTGGATGATAATGGTAATTTCCTGGTTGACCGGAGTTATAACGCCAACGAAGAAAGTGATTTTCAGGATCTTGAGGCTTGGGTCGTGCAATCACAGCTTGAGCATACATTTAGTGATGTATTTCGTGTTAACTCAACCTTAAGATTGATGACCAATGAACGCGATCAGGCGTACCACGAGTCTCGCAGTTGGGTGGACGTAAATGGAGATGGCGAAGCTAATATCGAGGATGAAACGATACGCAGAGAATATCGCTCTCAATACCGTGCGAATGATGAAGTGAGTTTGACCACTGATTTTGTTTATGACTTTAGCGTTGCTGGCATGGACCACCAATTATTATTTGGTGGTGATTGGCATTATTTAGACTCCGACTATGACTACCTTCGTGCTCGCTATGAAGCCGATGGTGTTGGTAATCTGAATATTTTTGAGCTTAATTACGGTGAAACCGACCCAAGTACCTACAACCTGACAGATCAAAATAGAGACGGTATTCGGCGTAACCGCCAAGGCTTGTACCTACAAGACATGATACAGCTAGCCGATAAATGGACACTAATGCTAGGTGCTCGCTTTGATCACTTTGATGAAAGAGACAAAGAAAGCGGTTATGAGTACGGTGATCAAGATGTGACGTTTCGCTCTGGTTTAACCTTTAAGCCAACGACTAGTATGTCGTTGTATGCTAATTACTCTGAAAGCTTTAACCCGGTAGACGCCACGGACCAAGCGGATGCCAGCGTGACAGATCTTAAACCTGTGACCGGTGATTCGATAGAGTTTGGGGTTAAAAACGAATGGTTGGGCGGCAGTATTATGACCACCTTTGCTGTGTATCACATCAGCAAAGAAAACTTAGTGGCCAGCAACCCAGATTATATAGAAGGAGAGAATGACGACACCCAATCGGCGTTGATCAATTTTGGGGTGGTGGAAAGTGACGGCGCTGAGTTTACCTTAGTCGGTGATATTACCGATGAATTAAGTATCACCGCCAACTATGCGTATAACGACACCATAGTGGTTGACGGTAGTTCAAACAATACCTTTGGGGAAGGCGATCGCTTTGTGAATGCACCCCGTCATCAAGCAGGATTATGGGGACGCTATGCCTTGCATAGTATCAATTCGTCTTTTGCCCTTGGGGTGAACTACGTGGGTGAGCAAATCAGCTCGGACGCGCAAAAGGTCAAAGCGTTTACGGTATTTGACGCCAGTTGGACAACCAAATGGGACAACATACTGTTTAGCCTAAACGTGAATAATGTATTTGACAAAGAGTATGCAGTCAGTGGTTTTAGCCAGCGAAATGGTCATTTTCCCGGGCAACCAAGAGAAATCATTGCCCAGTTAAAATACGACTTTTAGCGCATTTGGGATAAAGGCATTGGCGGAAAACGTGGATAGTGCAAATTGAATAGAGCGAATTGGTTTAGCATTCACAGTTGGCTTGGAGTGAAGCTGGCTATTATGCTGTGCTTTATCGTACTGACCGGCACATTGGCTGTTGTTTCTAACGAGCTAGATTGGTTAGCTAACCCGGCCAAACGAGTAGCACCATCAAGCGTTGAGAGTATGAACTGGCAGAAAGTCTATGCCAGTGCCCAGCAACAAGCACCTGTCAATTCGTTGCGCTCTATTCAAGCCCCTTTGCATCGCTGGTATAGCGCTGAAGTCATTTACCTTGATGTTAATGGGCAGCGACACCGCCTGTTTTTTCACCCTACCTCAGGGAAGTTCTTAGGAGATGGGCGCTGGCTTAACTGGCAGCGTTTTTTTCGTATGCTGCATCGTCACCTAATGCTGCCACTCACCCTAGGTATCACGTTGGTGAGTTTGTTTGCTGTGGTGCTGTTGGCGGTGCTGGTGTCTAGTTTGTATACCTATAAAAGCTGGTGGACACACTTTTTTAGAAAGCCACGCTGGCAACATCGGAAAACCCGTTGGGTTGACCTTCATCGTTTGGTTGGAGTGTGGAGCTTATGGTTTTTGCTGATCATCAGTGTAACGGGTTGCTGGTATTTGGCAGAACGTTGGGGGGCCAATGCCACAAGCCCTGCACGTTTAACGGCAACCAGTACAGAGGCGTTAGCTAAACAAACGATGCCCAGCGTACCTACATTTACGGCCATGCTGGTACAAACGCAGCGGGCGTATCCTGAACTGGCTATTGAAAGGGTTAATTTTGCCCAGGCGTCATCAGACGTGATTGAAATTCAGGGCCAAGGGAGCGCTGTACTCGTGCGCCCCAGAGCGAATTTCGTGACATTTGACCCTGCTACAGGGCAGCTTATTCAACACCAAGATGGCCGTGACTTAAGCGTACATAACCGTATTTCAGAAGCGGCTGACCCATTACATTTTGGCGTTTGGGGGGGCATGTTCAGTAAAATAGTGTACTTTTTGTTTGGCCTTTTTCTGACGGGCCTCACCGTGACAGGCACCTATATGTACGGTATGCGTGTGGCGCGTATATCACGCCATGAACTAAAACCGCGCAGACGCATTTGGCGCCAAGCGCTTTCTCACATGAAAGCACTGGGCTGGGTCTCAGCGATAGGCGTATGCGCCAGTATTTTTTATGGCGTATTTATCTTCTTTGCTTAAATCTATTAAGTCATTATGTGTTGGTTAGGACAGTGTAAATGTGCTTTGTGGACGGTTAGCTTTGCCTATACCAAAAGTGCTGCTCAACTGCGAGAGCAACCGCAACCGCTGTTAACTATTCTCCCACCGGGCAGTAAGTCATTGTCTTCAACCGATATATGACCACTGCCCAGGTTAGCAGCTATGACTTGCATTCTTTTTCAAAACATTGAGTCTGTTTATTTTCCTTTCACTATTAATATTGCTATTTCAAATGAACTTGGCCATCAATACATAAACACAATTAGGCCACCGGCAATCATAAACAGGTTTTCAGACAAGGACACGAAGCCCAGTGGCACATTGCTGTCGCCACCTACGCAGGCGCACTTTAATTCGCGTTTATCAATATAGACAGCCTTCATCACCGAAACAGCCCCGACACAGCCGATAAATATCGAGAAAGGAGCCACCGCCAATGCTGGCAACTCGGCGACCATAGCGACACCGGCATAAGCTTCAATAAATGGATAGATATACGCGTAGCGCATCCACTTCATCGCGAGTAGATCATAAGTGATAAATGAATTAGTAAAGCTATACAAATCTTGTAGCTTTTGCACCGCGAGCATCACCATGGAAAATGCGATAAACAACATCAGTGAGCGAACTGAAAGGAATTCGCCAGCCACGAAGTATTGCAGGGCTGCAGTAAGCAATACGGCTAATGCAAATATGCTGATTACGGGGGCATAAGTGGTGCCTGTTTGCCCGGCGGGCTCTTTATCAAAATAACTGCGTAGATCGTCGTACCCGCCCACACGTTCATCGTCAATAATGGTTTGTGGTGTTGTTTTTACATCGTATTTGGCTTGAAAACGGTCGGTTTCTTCGCGAGATGTTAGCTTGTGGTCATCAACGCTAAAGCCCTTTCTTTCCAAAAGATCTTTTGAGCGCAATCCATAAGGGCAAATGTGTTCATCGGTTACCATACGATAAAGGCTGGCAGTTTTACTCATTTTGGCCTCCTTGGGGTGAGGTGTTGTTAAATTTAGGTACCGGTCGCTGCTGGGCGTCGGCTTGTGAAAGCGCCTTGCCGTTTTGCTCTATATCCTTGATTAACCATTGCATTTGTTTAATTTCATCACGCTGGGCCTGAATGATGTTATCTGCTAATTCACGTACGCGCGCGTCCTGGATATTGGCTCTTTCACTGGTCAAAATAGCAATAGAGTGGTGAGGGATCATAGCCTTCATATAAGCAGAGTCAGACACGGTGATTTGCGATCGAACCAGATATAGGCACAATAAAAATACCGCGACGGCGCCAATAAAGATCCCCGTGTTGCGCTTTTTATCGCGATACATTCCAAGCATAAACAACAGCATAATCACCGCCATGGCCGACCCCATATAAAGCGCCATGTAGGTTCTTGTTTCACTGAAAAACAGATGGGATAAGGCGTACGTGTTCAAGTACATCATAATGAACATGACGAGTGTAGATACGCCAATCATCCCCATGAATCTTAAGTAGGTCATCGGTAATCCTTACGTCTTCGAAGTGGGTTATGTGAACAAAATACACACATATCGCCGCATAGTGTGCCTTGTGGAGAGACGTACAAGATGTATACCAAACACATAAACCGGAGTCGAAATGACCCACTGAAGTAATACCAATCCGCATTAATAAGTGACCGTCTCAGAATGCGTCCAGCGGTTTTTGATTAAGGCGTCGCTATAAAGTAATGGTTGTTCCCTTTCGAATAGTGAGAACGCAGAGCAAAAGCTGCTGGGGCATTCCTTTCAGGCGAGTTTTAAAAGGGCTTACACTGCTTTGCATGACTTCGAAAGAGAACAACTATTCATTCAGTCATGCGCCTTGTTTAAGCCCTTTTAAACTCTCGCTGAGTCATCACTTATTAACGTGGAATGGTATAAGCTACCAATGTGACGGATAAAACGAAGGTGACGCATGCTACTTGATAGCCAGCTCGTACTCGGCGTATGCTGATCGTTAGTAAACGCTGCGTAACTTAACCTTCCCAACAACCTAAACGCTGCGCAACTTAACCTTCACAACATCCCCACAAGATCCCAGGAGAACTGATGTGAAAAGACGCCCTATGCCGAAAAAGGCGCAACCGCCAACATTCAAAAAAGCGCTCAATAGCGTAAAGGTGAGCCGTGCGCAACGCATTGCGAAATAGACTGAAAAGAGAATTGAGAAGTGGCACATCACCCGTATTTTTGCTGGGTGTGTGCATTTCTATTACATAGCGCCACGAAAGGAGCTAGCTTAGCCGCGTAGAATAGTTATGGGTGAAAAATTATTCTTACAAGCAAATGATTACTGGGTATTTAGTGAGTCATAAACAACCACTTTGTGCCACAGGTGAGCATAATCTTTGACGAACTGCTTGTGAATAGGGTGACTTTGGTATTCGTCTTGATCCTTAACACTGTTAAAAAACATCAGCTCTGAGACTTGATAGCTGCTGTCAATCACATCCCGAGAGACGGTAGATGCAGGCACCCCAACATGCAGCGCTTGGATTTGTGGAATGTCACGCAAGCTGTTTAGCCCCTCTATAAGAGATTTGCGATCGTCAACTGAGTCAGGGTTTTTAAGCCAGAAAAACACCGAATGAATAACCGTTGGTGTTGCCATGGCGTCAGGGTTTGTCTGTGCATTAATCGGTAAAGCGGTAGCGAGAAGTAAGCCTATAGCCAGCCCAGCGTTGAAAATCATCCGCGTAACGGCGCCCGTTTTTTTAATTTGCCTCATGTTTAACTCCTTTTTTGGTTAATGATTCATTGGCCCTTTTGCTGAAATATTTTAAACAAGAGCGAATTTTAATTTAACCGCGCGCCAGTGCCTTTTGTAAAGGTAATAGAGATGGTTTAGGGGGATATATTTTTCGTTTTGCGCACACGAAAAACACCCATAAGCCATTCAAGCATCCGTCGAAAGTTGTTGTGAGCAGTGTTTAACGCCGCTTTACGCTAAAGCTTTAGGGGATATTTATATTGCTTATCGCTAAATTTAATAGGGCAGTGATGGAGTGTATTGTCGAGAAAAAATGGTGGCCCAACCCTGACTTGAACAGGGGACCTACCGATTATGAGTCGGGTGCTCTAACCAACTGAGCTATTGGGCCATTTTGAAATGTTGTTTTATTTGCTAAAGAAGTTAGCAAAGGTATAAAACGACGCGCAGTATAAGCAGTTTTTTTGGCCTTGTCATCTGTTTGCTCTGCTTTGTAAGACAGTTTGCTGGAAAAATGCGCAAATTGCGGTGTTTATCTTTTACTGTTCTGGTAAATGTATGCACTTAAGGGGCTCAAGTGTTCTTAAAAATTGCCAATTGCAGATTTTAAGCATGTGGGAGACGTTTATTTTGCCTTTGTTTTACTTTTTTAGCCTAGAGCAAAGATGAAGTGTGTACGTTTTTCACCCACTTGTTCGAATTCGTCTTTATGAAGTTAACTTTAAACTTAACAAGGACATAACAAAGATGTGCAAGGATAAATAAACTTTGTTATCTTGCTGCTTATAAAGTAAGCCTTAACATAAAAATCAAAAGGGCAGTTGGAGATAAGCATGACCGAAAAACCATTTCTAGTCAGTGGGCGCAATACACTAATTCATAAGATCAGAAAACTGGATCTGTTAGTGACAAATGGTGAAGATAATCCGGCAATTATTGTTACCCATAAGAGTATTAAAGAGTTTACCGGCACCATCCCTGAAAACAAACGCGAAGCAAAACAGCAGGATATGGAATTGGTCGATGTGACAGTGGGTGATGTGTTCGGTGAAGAAAAAACATTAATGTTTGTGCAAACCATTAATGGCAAAGAATACAAAATTGATTACAGTAAACATGGTACGCCTTTGTTCATTAAAATTCATCAAGACAACGCGTTCTAAGTCATTTTCGCCGCTCAAGCAGACTCAAGCATATGTATCTATGCTTGATTTGGCTTTTTCTTTCTCTTTCCCTTTTACTACTTCTTCTTTCTTTAGACATTCGATTTACTTGCTCTCACCTTAGGATTGCCAGCTTTCAAATGGTAATGAGTTATACCAATCCGCATTAATAAGTGACCGTCTCAGAATGCGTCCAGCGGTTTTTGATTAAGGCGTCGCTATGTAGTAATGGTTGTTCCCTTTCAAATAGTGAGAACGCAGAGCAAAAGCCGCTGGGGCATTCCTTGCAGGCGAGTTTTAAAAGGGCTTACACTGCGTTGCATGACTTCGAAAGAGAACAACTATTCATTCACTCATGCGCCTTGTTTAAGCCCTTTTAAACTCTCGCTGAGTGATCACTTATTAACGTGGAATGGTATTATACCCAGTAATGCTTTTGGACTCGCCTTTGAACTGCACATATTGTTCTTGGAAAACATCAAAGCGGCATATGTCAATTGGTGTAATTTCTGAAGCATTAACACTGCCAATGATCTTGCCGCGTTCCATGGCTTCAGCGACAAGTTCAGAGCAAAACCAGCTCGAAAAATCTTCTGAATTTAAGCTCATCTCTTTTAAAAAAGGGATGTCGTCGGTAGCGTCTACGGCTGAGCCGAATAGCTGACATATATCGTACGGCTTGTGGTTTTGCTGAAACAGAAAATCGAAAAATGCTGTTTTGTTGTTTTCTAAGTTGGATCTAGCTTGGCTGTTCAGCGGCAGCCACCACATATCACCATTATACGTGGCCGCGCGCTCGCTTAATCGAGTGAGCATAACACCGCACTTGCCGTTGTAACTGGTGGCCTCTATAGCTTGATTGAAATAGCGCCCGTTGGCTTCATTTATTACTTGGGTTTTTATGACTACCGCGACGTGGGTGACAGCGGAGCGAGTGGTGAGCTTCGCCCACTTCGAAAACAGGCTATTGCCACCAAAAGCGATGATATCTCCTGGTTGCATTTTGTCTCGAATTTGGGGGTAACTTCTTTGTTGGTGTTGCTGGCAAATGGTCATCATCATCCCTCGATTAAATAATACTGCCTTGTATGTTTTTTATACTAGCTAATTACTGACACGTAACAAAATAAATCTTTTATTAGTTCAAATGCAGTTTATCTAGGGCAGTTTATCGCGGGGGATCATGACTTAACCGCTTCATCTCATTCTGCCGCGTTTAAGCGATATTTAAACAACTTTGTCACATTCATCATCTACTTATTAGCTGAACCAGCCAATATATGGCTTTTTAAGCGAACAGGGGAATGTTATGAGAAATTTAGTGGTAGCGAGTGTTTTTGGATTCAGTGCTTTATGTGCAACATCAGTTAGCGCGGAATATATGGATCCGTCAGTAGAGAAAAAATTAGTAAAAGTATGCGCGGCAATTAAAAGCGATAGCCGAGTACGATTGCATATGGCCATTAAGCGCAGTGGTATCAAGCCGCGTGAACTGGCCAAAGGGTTAGTTTGCAATGGGCACGACCCAGTGACCTATGCTGCACTTAATAACGCAAACAAAACGGGTGTATTGATGGCGAAAAAGCTAAACGTTGACTATCAGGAATTGTTGGCCAAGTTATGAGTTGTATTGCCATATTACTGGGTGTGTTAACGTCACGTTAGCGCAGCCAGTAACTTCCACTCTTTTTCTATTTGGTTTTTTCCAGCGGCTCTTATCTGCATAAACGGTAAAAATGCTGTTTTTACACCACCGACTGTTTGTTTCATCCCTAATCTGCTTCCCAAGTTGAACTTTTTGTTAATTTCAAATTATCGGGCTGTTGCGCACGCAATTTACCGATTAATAACAATTAAAATTCATTTCAGGGAGTCATACATGAAACATACAACATTTAGACGAAGTATTACCGCGCTTGCGGTGGCTGCGTCACTGGGTTTTGCTCTACCTGCCTTTGCAGATAACACTACCGCAAATATTTCTGGTTCAATTAACGCAAATGATTACTCGCAATACACAGTGATTGCCAAAGACCCCGCCACTGGGTTAAAGCGCGTTATTGCCGTTAGCGATGAAGGCAGCTTCCGTTTCGCTAAGCTACCTACTGGTACATATGACATATCAGTAATGAAAGGTGATACCGTTGTAGCCGAACAAAAAACACGTATCAGCTTAGGTTCTAATACTTCTTTAGCATTTGATTTCATCGAAAACGATGGCACTGAGCGAATTGAAGTCACTGGCGCTAGAATTTCAGCGATTGATTTAAGCTCGGCGGATTCAGGCTTGATTATTGATGAAGTAGAGCTGGATCGGATGCCAGTGTCACGTAACATCACCGCTGTCGCTTTGCTTGCACCTGGCACAGTGATGGGCGACTCAAGCTTTAGTTCACCTAACTCAGGTGGTACAGCTTCATTTGGCGGCGCATCAGTCGCTGAGAACTCTTGCTATATCAATGGTATGGAAGTCACAAATACCAGCCAAGGCTTAGGTTGTGGTACGGTTCCTTTTGAATTTTATAAAGAATTCCAAGTTAAAACCGGCGGATATTCTGCTCAATTCGGTAGAACAACCGGTGGGGTATTAAATGCTGTTACCAAAAGTGGTTCTAACGAGTGGGAGTTTACTGCTACCGCCTTGTTTACCCCTAAATCACTTCGCGAAGATGGTCAAATTTCATATTCTGCAGGTGGGGCTGGTGGCCCAGTGGTTTTCAGAAATCAATCTAAAGATGAATACAGCAAAAGTGAATTTACACTCTCTGCATCTGGCGCATTAATTGAAGATACCTTGTTTTTCTATGCGTTAGTTAATCCTCGCGATGTTGAAAATAACTTTGCTTCACAATCAAGTGGCACCCAGCAATACGCGCCCGATGATAACTATATAAAGCGCGACTCAAGTGGTTCAGATAATTTGTTCTGGGGGGCGAAAGTCGACTGGTTTATTACCGACGATCATAAAATTAGTTTATTTGGCTATTCAAACAAAAGCGACACTGAATCTACCGCTTATGAATTTGATCGCAGCACAGGGGAAGTGGGTGATGCGCTACAAACCACTATTCGCGAACGAGGCGGCGACCTTAAAAGTATTAGCTATACGGGTAACTTCACTGATGAATTAACCGTGTCAGCTATGTACGGTGAGATTGAAACCTCGTACACCAATACACCGAGTAACTTAGACTGCCCAACCGTACTCGATACAAGAAACGTGTCTGACAGCCAGAAAATCACGAGCTGTGGCTCAGGCGGAACGACAGGCGTAAATGAAGATAAAAACAAACAAACGCGTATTGATATCGAATATGCTTTTGAAGATCACTTACTAAGAGTGGGTTACGACAAACAAGAGCGCGAGACTTTTCATACCTCAGCGCCCATTACAGGACATAGCTGGACATACTCATCGGTTAATCCAAACGGCGTTATAACCGGTAACGATGGTCCTCTATTTACTAATACTACAGGTGCAGCAATTGATGTTGTGGCTGACCGTATATTTACGGGTGGCGGTGGTTTTAGCACCGACTTAAATGCTTGGTACATTGAAGATGAATGGCAAGTAACAGAAGACTTGATGCTATCAATAGGTCTTCGTCGTGACGAGTTTGAAAACTCTGGTGTAACGGGCAAAGTTTTCTCATCGTTTAAAACAGATGTTGCTCCGCGCTTAGGATTCAGCTGGGATCCCACAGGAGAAGGGGATTCGAAAGTTTACGGTACCTATGGTACGTACTATTTACCGGTAGCAAACAACACCAATTACCGTGCTGCGTCAGGACTAAGTGATACCACTACCTACTACACATTTGATGGCGCTGACGCAACGGGTGCGCCTACTGGTACTTCGCCAGTATCAGGCACCGTAGATGCTTCGCAAATTGTTAACTCGGTCCCTAACCCTGCCACGCAAGAAACCTTCCAAGCGGAAGAGGCTGAACCATTTAGTAAAGACGAGTATATCGTCGGGTACGAAAAACAAATTAATGACGAATTCTCATTCTCAGTCCGCGCGATTTATCGCGAAGTTGCTACCGCGCTAGATGATTACTGCGGACCGTTGGCCTCGCAAGCTACGTGTACATTGCTCAATCCGGGTAAGTCTTCAACCTGGCAGCTAGATAATGATTTTGACAGTGTGACCGATCCAGATAGCCGCAGAACGTACACGGCTGAAGAAATTGGTTTACCGGAAGCGGAAAATGAATATACGGCTTTGCAACCACAGGTTAATTATCGTGGGGATAACATGCGTATGTCGTTGATATACACATGGAGTCGAAGCGTGGGGAATTTTGAAGGGGCAGTTAAGTCTGATATTGGGCAAGCGGACGCTGGCGTAACGCAAGATTTCGACTTCCCTGCATTAATGGATGGTTCTGATGGTTATCAGCCTAATGACAGACGCCACGTATTTAAATTCTTTGGTTCGTACGACGTCACTGAGGCCTTAACCGTTGGCTTTAACTCAACTCTTTCTAGTGGTCGTCCTCTGAGCGCCTTTGGTCAAGGGTATCCTTCTGATGACCCAGCGATTTATGGTAGCTACGGCGATACGTTTTATCTATACACAAATGAGTGTCCAGATGCCAATGGCAATGGTACTTGTGAGCAAAGTGAGAAAATTTATCAATATAGCCCACGTGGTTCAAAAGGACGTACACCTTGGACGTTCAATTTAGACTTATCTGCTAACTATAACTTTACCGTGAGTGATATTGATATGCGCGCTACGCTTAATGTGTATAACGTATTGAATGGCCAAGCGGTTACATCACAAAATGAGCACTATGAAAATAGACGTTCTGAGGGCTCGTTTAACCAATATTACGGTGCAGCATATACCTGGCAATCGCCTAGATATGTTGAAGTAGGTTTCGAAGCTAGATTTTAATTTAGCCGGATACTTATCGTGAATTCAAACGGCAACTTAGGTTGCCGTTTTTGTTTTTCAGATAGGTCGCACAGTATTGATGCTGAAATATCGCACAGTATAGCTACTGAAATATTGCTAAGTGTTTCCGCAGGTAACTGAGTACGTTTATCCCAAAAAATGCGAGATTCGTCACAAAATTTACTAAAAGAGCCCCTTGCTAGACTATAATTCGTGGCGTCGGAGTAGTGACCCGATTGATACATTTAGTGAACATGTATCGCTTCCTGGACAAAGGACTTTGCCATTGGCATTGTCCTTTTCTTTCTACCCCGTTCGCGCTTTTTTGCCCCTTTTTTGCTCTTTCTTTACGTTTATTTTACGTTTCTTTACATTTCACCCTGTTTTGCCGTCGCTTATCTCACCACAGTTCTTTATTCGTACCCTAGCTTGTATATTCCGTTTTCATTTTTGTAGGGTTTATGGAGTGACTCTGATGTATCGGTGTATTGTTATAGACGACGAGGCTTTGGCACGTGAGCGCATAACGCACTATCTCTCACAATCCTCTTTATGCGAGGTCGTTGCGCAAGCGAGTAATTATGCAAGCGCGAAGCAGCTTATTCTTGAGCAGCAACCCGATATCTGCTTTTTAGATATTCAAATAATAGGCGGTAGCGGTGTTGAACTTGCAAAAGAGCTTAAAAATTGCGTTTCATGTCATTGGGTATTTACTACCGCATACAGTGAACACGCATTAACGGCTTTCGAACTAGACGCCACGGACTACCTGTTAAAACCATTCGAAGACAGCCGCATAGCACAGGTGATTGCCAAAATTCACAAGGCAAATAAGTCGGTGCTTTCTGCACTTTCTGCACCTTCTGCATCCAGAGTGCGCCGCCAATTGCCTGTTAAATCAGTGGGCAGTGTCACGTTTATCAATACTCAAGACATTATGTGGGTCAAAGGCTCAGCCAATTACGTTGAGTTGTATTGTGAGGGAAAAATGCACCTGCATCGAGAAACACTGTCGGCGCTGGAACAAACATTAGATCCCAAGCAGTTTATTAGGGTACATCGCAGCGCAATCGTTAATATCGAATATGTGCGCTCTTTAAACAGTGAGTTAGGGCGCTTTTCTTTATTGCAATTAGACAATGGCGAAGAAGTTAAAATTGGCCAATCGTATAAGGCGCAGTTACTTTCTGCTTTGGGTGTAGATGCAGACTAATAATGTTGTTTGGGGTAGGGAAAAGCCGTGAGTATTAAACAGTTTTTTGCCAATGTGGGAGACACCAAACCCAGTTTTTGGACATTGCATGTGCTTGGTTGGGCGTTTTACGTGCTGATTTTCACCATTGAATACGCTGCGTTTAACCCCTACACAGCGAAAACCGGCTATTTAATCTTACTTCCACTGATATTTTCGGGCGCCGTGGGTGGCATTTTGACCTGGCCGTTACGCAGTATTTATGGCTACTTTTCAAAAGGTGCTCCTTTGCAAGTGATGGTCACCATCGTTGTGATGTGCATTTTAATCGCTGCGATTTGGACCCCGATTAAAAACTTACTGCTGATGTATTTCTTTGACCACGTCACTTTGTATGATTTGTATTTAGGCAATCAGCCTGAGGACTTTCATTATGGCGAATTGTTTTTAACCGTGACCTATTCGTTCTTTATGATCATGGTGTGGAGCTGTTTGTATTTTGGCATTAATTACCATTTTAAATTGTTGCGCGAAAAACAGCTGCACTTAGAGGCTGCTCGTTTGTCTCATGTTGCTCAAATCAAAATGCTGCGCTATCAAATTAACCCGCATTTTTTATTTAACACTTTAAATGCCATATCAACCTTGGTTTTGCGTGGCGATAAAAGTACGGCTAACAGTATGTTGGCGCGCTTAGCGACATTTTTACGCTTCTCTTTAGATAATGACCCCGAACAGAAAATTCGTTTGTACGATGAGCTAAAAGCACTGATGTTATATTTAGACATTGAGAAAACACGCTTTGCCGACAGGTTGAAGGTAAATTTTGATGTTCAGCTAGAAGCTGAACGTTTGTTGGTGCCAGGCCTACTGCTGCAGCCTTTAGTAGAAAACGCCATCAAGTACGCAATTGCCCAAATGGAAGCGGATGGGGTGATAGAAATTCGCGCGCAGGTACTCAACAACTTGTTACATCTTACGGTTGCAGATAACGGGCCGAATACAGATAGTATTCCCACATCAACAGCGCAATTGCTCAAAGAAAGCCAACGAGGTGGAGTAGGATTGAAAAATGTAGTGGAGCGTTTACGTGTGCTTTATGCTGAAAACTACCAATTTTCTATCCGTCGGGGCGCTTATGGAGGGTGTGTTGTGAAAATTGTATTGCCAATGGAATTGCCTGCATGAGTGGAATTTCAGTATTAGTTGTGGACGATGAACCCCTAGCAAGAGAAGGGCTAGCCCTACGTTTAGCTGAGTATGAGAACATCACTGTATTAGGCTGCTGTAATAACGCAAAGCAAGCTTACGATGCAATAAGTGTTAACCAGCCAGATGTAGTCTTTCTAGACATTGAAATGCCAGGTAAAACCGGACTTGAGCTTGCCGAACAACTGCGCGAAGAAGGTAACCCGGCAACGATTGTTTTTGTTACCGCATTTCGCGAATTTGCAGTAAATGCGTTTGATTTTCAAGCTTCTGATTATCTACTTAAACCGTTTTCAGAAGAACGGTTAAAAGAGTGTATCGAAAAGTTATCCAGCGCTATGGATATGACTCAAGTAGTCGATCAACATAAAAAGCTAGGAACATTGCTGAGCCGCAAAACCGGAAATTCAATTGATAGCTTCATTCATAGTTTAGAAGTGTCTAATGAGTTATCTAATAACAACGAATTGCACGAGTTACAGCAGATCATATCCCTGAAAAGTGGCTCTCAGTGGATAAGAGTAAAGTTAGATGACATCGTATGGATAGAAGCCGCAGGTGATTACATGTGTGTGCATACGATTAACGACACTCATATTATCCGCAAAACTCTCAAACAATTTGAAGAAGAACTCGACAGCGTGCATTTCCCGCGGGTGAGCCGCTCGGCCATCATCAATATTGCCAAGCTTTCAACCTTAACGCCGAATTCTAACGGCGAATATGTAGCAGAACTAGGGAATAACGTTCAAGTGAAGGTTGGCCGTAAGTACAAGTTTTGTATTGAAGAGCTCAAACCTAGGGCGTGTTGATCTTTGCTCTGCGCTTTTCAGCGGTTTGTGTGCCATTTATGTAAGGCGATAGTTCGATTCCACTTGAAAGCACTGCACTCATTAATGGGGTTTGGTTTAAGCAAATAGGCAAGTTTCGGAGACTACGTTCAGCTTTTGCCATCAAAAACCTTGCCTGTTAGTGTAAGTAAATCTCTTTATTTTCTGTCTGATTAGCTATCGCATACTTGAAATTACGATAATTACCTCAAAATTAGCTTAATCTATGGCATATCCTTTTTCTGATTGCCTTCTAACGTTTTTAAGGACTGACCTTGACCATTAAACTTGGCGTAGTAATGGATCCTATTGGATCGATCAATATCAAAAAAGACACTAGTTTTGCCATGCTATTGGGTGCACAAGCGCGCGGCTACGAAATATTTTATATCGAAATGGGCGACCTGTACTTAAACAATGGCAAGCCTATGGCTCAAATGCGCCGGTTAACTGTGCAGGAAGATGCCAATAATTGGTTTGAGCTGCAAGCAGAAGAGAATCGCGGACTAGGTGAGCTTGATGTCATATTAATGCGTAAAGATCCCCCTTTTGACAGCGAGTTCTTATATGCCACTCAAATGTTTGAATTGGCAGAGCAAACGGGCACTTTAGTTGTGAACAAGGCGCAGAGCTTACGTGATTTTAACGAGAAGCTATTTACCTCTTGGTTCCCTGAATTAATTCCCGATACCTTGGTAACACGCAGCGCCAAGCTAATCCGTGAGTTCCATGCAACCCACCAAGACATGATTTGTAAGCCGCTAGATGGTATGGGCGGCACGTCTATTTTCCGTGTAAAGCCTGATGGAAATAACCTTGGCGTTATCATCGAGACCTTAACAAAACTGGGTACTCAATATGCCATGTTCCAGCGCTACCTGCCTGAAATAAAAGACGGTGATAAGCGTATTTTGATTGTTGATGGTCAAGTTGTTCCTTATGCATTAGCGCGTTTACCGCAAAAAGGTGAAACGCGTGGTAATTTGGCAGCAGGTGGCACGGGCCGCGCACAACCTTTGTCTGAAAGTGACCTAAAGCTGGCTAATACCATTGCCCCGTTATTGGTGGAAAAAGGTCTAATTTTTGTAGGTTTAGACGTGATAGGTGATCGTATTACTGAAATAAACGTTACCAGCCCAACGTGCGTTCGAGAAATTCAAGCGGCCTACCCAGTTGATATTGTAGGTATGCTATTTGATGCTATCGAGAAGCGCTTAAGTGCGCGAGACAACCATTAATATGTTAATAAGCACGAGTGTGGCATTAGGATGAACAGTTTTCAAAATTACTTGCTAATTGCGATGCCGAGCATGGAAGACCCGTATTTTTCTCGCTCGGTCACTTACATTTGCGAGCACAATGAACAGGGCGCTATGGGTTTGGTGATCAATCAGCCAGCGGGAATGAGTTTAAAAGAATTGATCAACCAGACCAATAAAGACGCTCTAGTGGACGCCGATAAAGCGCAAGAGATTGTTCTCGCAGGAGGGCCTGTCAGTCAAGATAGGGGCTTTATTCTGCACACAACTCAACCCGGCTGGAGCGCGAGTTTGGCCTTGACCTCTGAGATTATGGTCACCACCTCTAAAGATATTTTGTCGTCTTTAGGCAATAGTGAAGCACCAGAGAAGTCCATTGTTACCCTTGGGTACGCGGGCTGGTCAGCGGGACAGTTGGAAGAGGAAATACGTGAAAATTCTTGGTTAATGGTTGAAGCAGATACCGAATTATTGTTCGACACACCCATTCACAAAAAATGGGAAGCCGCTGTACACAAGTTAGGTATCGATACATGGCAAATCGCTCCTAATGCAGGTAATGCTTAATCAGCATTATTATGCCTCCTTTTCTTTACTTTAAAGCGGCATGGCCATTAATGTCAGCCGCTTAACCTATTTGAGTCACACAATGACAAAGTCTGTACAGCGCACCGTTCTAGCATTTGATTTTGGTACTAAAAGTATTGGTGTGGCCGTTGGCCAAGAGGTGACAGGCACCGCCTCTCCGCTTGATGCCATTAATGCGGTTGATGGTATTCCTAATTGGGACATCGTGGCGAAGGTTTTCGAGCAATGGCAACCTGACTTGGCCATAGTAGGATTACCGTTAAACATGGATGGCAGCTTTCAGCAGGTCACTTTCGCGGCGAAAAAATTTGCTAATCGATTGAACGCTAAGTACAGAGTGCCAATCGAAACGGTTGACGAGCGCCTAACCACAGTTGACGCCAAAGCGCGTTTGTTTGAAATGGGTGGTTTTAAAAAACTCGATAAACGGAAAATAGATAGCGCATCGGCGTGTTTAATTTTCGAGAGTTGGGTAGAGCAAAGCTACAGCTAAAAGCGCCGCGATACTCCGCTTTATAATGGCGAACCCTATATGACATCGTCCCGAATTTGAAAGTTTTATTGGCTTAGCGCTTTCTTGTTTGCATTACAGTCTATTGAGCAAAACTATGCAAACGCTAACTTCTATTCTTTCTTATCTGTCTTCTTATTCACCTTCTTATTCATCTTTCATTACTCATATAAGAAAGCCATACACGGCAAACAAGGCACGGGCTAATATGTTTTTTACGTTGCTTATATTGCTATTGACCTTGTCAACGCTTACCGCACGAGCCACTGAGACTGATAGAACTACTGAGACTGATAGAACTACTGAGACTGCCAGAAGCACCGAAACTGCTAGAGCTATTGAAACTGCTAGAGCTATTGAAACTGCTAGAGCTATTGAAACTGCTAGAGCCAGCAAAACTGCCAGAGCCAATAAAACTGCTAGAGCCAATAAAACAGAACAGAAAAGTCCGGTACAACAAGCAGCGCTTAAAATGGCACCGAGTTGGAGCTTGCTCGACGCTGAGGGGAATTTGGTGTCCTCAAAGGATTTTGCGGGAAAGCCATTGATTATTCACTTTTGGGCGACTTGGTGCCCGTATTGTAAGAAGCTGCAACCAGGCTTAGATCGCCTCTTTGAAAAGTATCAAGATCAAGGCTTGCAAATGATTGCCATCAGCTTGCTAGAAGAAGAGGGAGCAAAACCTCAAGGACTTTTAACGGCCAGAGGTATGTCATTTAAAACCCTAGTGGACGGAGACTCAGTAGCGATGGAAAAATTCTTTGTGCGGGGCACACCCACGACCTTTTTTATCAACGCGAAAGGGCAGGTCGTTGTTGCAACACGGTTGTCTGATCCGAATGATCCACGCTTAGAACAAGTGGTGAAATCGTTAATGGTAAATTAATCACTGTATTGTTCATTATTTATCACAGATTTTACGGGATAAGCTTCCTTATAAGCGCGATTTCTGCTATTTTTTGCGCTGGCAAATAGACGTCCAGATGTCTTCTTATTCTTCATCAACTTGGATACCGCAATGAGCAAAGTTTCGCTTCAAAAAGACAAGATTAAAATTTTACTTCTCGAAGGTTTACACCAGAGCAGCTTGGATACACTGAAAGCCAATGGTTATGAGAATATTGAGTACTTGAAAACGTCGTTACCTGAAGATGAATTGATCGAAAAAATTAAAGACGTACATTTCATCGGCATCCGCTCGCGTACGCAATTAACTGAGCGCGTTATCGCAGCAGCTAATAAATTGGTGGCGGTAGGGTGTTTCTGTATCGGTACCAACCAAGTCGATTTAAAAGCAACCCAGAAACGCGGTATTCCCGTTTTTAATGCGCCGTTCTCTAATACGCGTTCTGTGGCTGAGCTCGTTCTTGGGCAACTGATTTTATTATTGCGTGGTGTGCCTGAGCGTAACGCCAAAGCCCATCGTGGCGAATGGGACAAAAGTGCTGTTGGCTCGTTTGAGGCCCGTGGCAAAACCTTGGGCATTATTGGCTACGGCCATATTGGTACGCAGCTGAGCATTTTGGCTGAGCATTTGGGTATGCGCGTTCAGTTTTTTGATATTGAAGACAAGCTCGTATTGGGTAACTCGACACAAGTTAAAACGATGAAAGAGCTTATGAGTACCTCTGATGTGGTGAGCTTACACGTACCAGAAACCGCACAAACGCAAAACATGATAGGCGCTACCGAATTATCATGGTTGAAACAGGGTGCCATTCTAATTAATGCGGCACGCGGCACTGTGATTGACATACCCGCCTTGGTTGACGTGCTTGAAGCAGGCAAGTTAAGCGGTGCTGCGATTGATGTGTTCCCCGTTGAGCCTAAGTCAAACAAAGAAGAGTTCGAATCACCTTTGCGCCAGTTCGACAACGTGATTTTAACTCCGCATGTTGGCGGCAGTACCCAAGAAGCACAGCAAAACATTGGTATTGAAGTGGCTGGAAAGCTAGCGAAATACAGTGATAATGGTTCGACTTTGTCTGCGGTTAACTTCCCTGAAGTATCGCTACCGTCTCATGCTGACCGTTCGCGTTTGTTGCACATTCATAAAAATGCGCCGGGCGTGTTAACCCAGATCAACCAAGCGTTTGCCCAGAAAAACATCAACATTGCCGCTCAGTATTTGCAAACAGACGACACCATTGGTTACGTGGTGATTGATGTTGAAACTGACGATGCTGATGAAGCATTGGAGCAACTAAATATGATTGATGGCACCATCAAATCACGGATTCTGCTGTAATCTGCTGTAAAAAGTAGACGATCTGCTTAAACGAATTAAAGCGCTATGGTCAATGCCTAGCGCTTTTTTTATGCCTGATGATTAGTTTTTATGTCTTTAATCATTGGTAGCTCAATCTAAATTCCGACGGTTTCGTTTCAAATAATTGGTAGAACTTACGGCTAAAATAACTGGCGTCTTGAAAGCCGACTTCTGCCGCAATAACGTTAATGGGGAGAGTGGTTTCCACCAACAAGCGCCGGGCATTTTCAAGCCTGACTTGAATAATGTAATGTCTAGGTGTTAAGCCTAAGTACTTTTTAAATCGTCTCTCTAGTGCGCTGATCGATAGATGAGACAAGGACGCTAATTCATGCATCGACAGGTTTTGCATATAATGCTGGCGAATATGGTTCATTGGGGTTTTTAAGGCGTCCATACTGTTTAAAGCAACAGAGGTTTTCTCAAGGTGACGGGATGTGCCGTAGGAGCCAATGATCTCGCCGTCTGCATCATAGAGTGGGCGTTTAGACGTGGTGAACCAGCAGACTTCGCCTGATTCTAGTACATTCATCTCTAGGCGTTCTGTCACGGTTTCGCCTTTGACCACCCGCTGATCATCATTCAAAAACTGCTTGGCAATATGACGAGGCGCAAAATCAGCGTCGGTTTGCCCACGTGCTTGCTCAAGGGTGGGAATGCCCACATGTTCTAAATAACATTGATTGGCGTGGATTAGCCGGCTATGGGTGTCTTTAATCCAAAATAAGATATCTGGCAGTAGGTCAAACATGGCCAATAACTGGCTTATGTTGCTGCGCTGAATGAATTGAGCGCTTTGTTCGCTACTAAAATGCTGGGTTGCCATGCGCTAGCGTCTCGGGTTTTGCAGTGTTATACGTGCCAATAATATAATCAGATAAGGTTGAACTGTACACCGCTTAATTCCATTGCGTATTAGAAAATTAGCTTACTTTAACCATTTTTATATTTTTAAACGCCGAAATAATCCTACTTTAAACCGATTTTGCGTTACCTAGCATTAACGATTTCCTCTTACAATCATTAACAAGGTATTAACTTGGATGGCGTCAATGACAGCATATCTGCTGTCTTGTTGAACTAAACCTAAGTAATGATTACTTAGCTAAGTAGGGTTTGAGTACAGACTAAACTGACTGCTCTTTCCGTGGGTTGGCAAAGGACCTGTAATTACGGTTTGCATTGGTTGGGCTCAGCGACATTCAATTTCAAAATTAAAGGTATTTCTCATGCGCGGATCACAAAACTCGTCTTCTGATGAACAAGTGGCATTATCTGATACTCGCTCGAATGAGCATCTCGAGGTTGAAAACCCTAAAAAACGCTCATTTTTACTTGGCTTAGGAGCCTTGATTGGTGCTGCAGGAGCTGCAAATTTACTGGGGGGCGGAGGCTTAAGCGTGGCCATGGCGTATCAAGGAAACCCACAAAGTTGGCAGTCTGCTGGACGCTTGTTTACCCAAAAGCAGATGCAACTATTGCGCGACATTTGCCAGTTAGTGATCCCTAAAACCGATACAGCGGGTGCGGGTGATGTAGATACCCATGGGTTTATCGATAATCAATTGGTGCGTTGTCATGCAAATTGGCAGCAAACACAAGTGGTTGATTTACTAAAGCGCATTGACGCGGCAGCGCAGAAACGTTTCAAGAAAAGCTTCAGTGAAGCAAGCGAATCTCAACAGCTAGCCTTGCTTAGCGCGATTGAAGAGGCCGAAAAAGAGTTTGGCCGAGATGACGCAGAGCACTTTGCTTTTTTGAAGCACATGATTGTATTTGGCTATTTCACGTCAGAGGTCGGTGCGACCCAGGAGTTAGCCTATTTGCCTGTGCCAGGCGGCTTTAAAGGCTCCATTGAGTATTCATCAGTCGGCAAGGCATGGCTTGTGAATCAGTAGTCTTATCAGCCTTCAGTGAGCACCACAGTGCAGTTCAAGCGCAAATCGAAAGTATTTAGAACAGGAAGATGTAATGAGTGACCAGATGTATATAAAAGACACTGATGAGACCTTTGATGCCATTGTGATCGGTTCGGGGTTGTCCGGTGGCTGGGCTGCCAAAGAGCTATGTGAGCGGGGCTTGAAAACCCTGATGATTGAGCGTGGCCGCGTGGTAGAACATAGAAAAGACTATATCGGCGAGGGCGTAGCGCCATGGGATATGCCGATGCGGGGCAAAGTAGACAATATTTTACTTGAGCAACGTTATCGTATTCAAAAGCAATGTTATGCCTTTAATGATGCCACTAAGCACTTCTTTGGTAACGACCGAGATTTACCTTATACCACTAAAGATGATACGACGTTTAGTTGGATCCGGGCGAATCAGTTGGGCGGAAAATCTTTGTTATGGCATCGTCAATCATATCGTTTGAGTGACCATGATTTTGCTGCAAATAGTCTCGATGGCCACGGCAATGATTGGCCGATACGCTACGCAGATATAGAAAAGTGGTATGGCCATGTCGAGCGTCATGCTGGCATCAGTGGTGCTAAAGAAGGCTTAGAGCAGTTACCAGATAGTGAGTTTTTACCTCCTTTTGACATGACAAAGCCTGAAGTGGATATTAAAGCGGCGATTGAAAAAGTCTACCCCGATCGCAAAATGATCATGGGGCGAATGGCACATTTAACTCAACCTTCTGAACTACATATAAAGCAAGGGCGGGTGCAATGCCAAGCGCGAAATGAGTGTCAAAAAGGTTGCTCATTTGGAGCATACTTTTCAACGCAAAGCTCAACATTACCTGCCGCCGCAGCCACGGGAAATTTGCATATCGCTCCTAACAGCGTGGTGCACAGCTTGATTTATGATGAGCAAAGTAAAAAAGTGCGAGGGGTGCGGGTTATCGACAACGATACGCTGGCCGAACGCGAGTATTACGCAAAGGTTGTATTTCTGTGCGCCTCAACGCTAGGGAGCACCCAAATTATGCTCAACTCTACTTCTCGTACGTTTCCTGATGGTATTGCCAATAGCTCTGGCGTACTGGGCCACTACTTGATGGATCACAATTACAACGCGGGGGCCACAGGCGATGTACCTGGCTACGAGGATGAATACTATCGAGGACGAAGACCTGGGGGCATTATTATTCCGAATTTCCAGTATGAGCCTAAGCGTGGCAAGAAGAATTACTTACGGGGTTACGCGTTGGCTGGTGGTGCCTATCGTGAAGGCTGGCAACAAAACGCGTCAACCAAGGGCTTTGGGGAGAAGTTCAAGCAGCAAATGACCCAAGCTGGCAAGTGGCGCTTCGGTTTGCATGCCCAAGGAGAAATGCTTCCACGTTATGAGAATACGGTGAAGCTACATCATTCATTAAAGGATAAATGGGGGATCCCTCAGTTAGAAATCAATTGTCGCTGGTCTGATAACGAATTCGACATGATGAAAGATGCCGCCGATACAGCCGAGGAAATGCTCAAGGTAGCGGGTGTGGAAAACGTCAGCAGTTATGTGAACCAAGGCCCTCCAGGCTTGGCGATTCACGAGTTGGGCACCGCTAGAATGGGACGAAATCCTAAAGATTCTGTGTTGAACCGTTTTAATCAAACGCATGATATAGATAATTTATTTGTAACAGACGGTGCGAGCTTTAGTAGCTCGGCCGTGCAAAATCCCTCGTTAACCTTTATGGCACTCACTGCAAGAGCTGTCGATTATGCCGTTAGTGAGATGAAACAAGGTCGAATATAAGTATGAAAACCTCACACAGTTAATGTCGGTATTTTATAAATCGAGAAGGTGAGGGGATATGATTAGCTGTTTTAAAAGGAAGCAAAAATGAGATTAACGAATGTAAGCATGCGCTTAATATCGATGATAGGTGCCATCGTTATTACACTAGGGTTATACGGCTGTGGCCAGAATGAAAGTCAAAACCAAAGTCCTAATGAAAAAGGCATAACACCACAAGTGAGTGTGCAATTGTGGTCTGTGAAAGATGAGGTTAAGCGAGATTTTGAAGGGACACTGACTATACTGGCTGACATGGGCTTTGACGGTGTCGAGTTTGCAGGAGATTTTGGTAAATACTCAGATGACCCTCAGGCGCTTAAGGGATTTCTTGATGGTTTAGGGCTTAAAGTGAGTGGTGCGCACATTCCCTTTGAAAAGCTTAATGAGCAACAATTTGCTGACACGGTTGCCTTTTATAAAGCCTTAGGTTGTACAAGTTTGATTGTACCTTATGATGCACGCGCATTTGACCCGCAACAGATTGAGGCTGTTGTGGCCGATTTGAATCGCTTGTCAGAAAAGCTCGCCCCACAAGGGATGAAGATTGGTTATCATAATCACGAAAAAGAGTTTAATGATTTCCAGCAAAGTACTTACTGGGATTACCTTGCACAGAACACCAATGAAAACGTTATTTTGCAGCAAGATGTTGGCTGGACGACCTATGCAGGTAAGGACCCTGTTGAGTATGTTAAGCGCTATCCTGGTCGCACTTTCACCACTCATTATAAAGTTAAACTGCCGGATGACGCGCAAGATAAATTGCCATTAATTGGCCAGGACACCATAGACTGGCCGAGTTTGATTGAAGCTAATATGTCAGTAGGCGGAACGCATTGGCTGGTGGTTGAACAAGAAGAATACCCCAATGATTTAAAACCTTTAGAGGCTGTTAAAATATCCAAACAAGGATTAATGGAATTTCTTGAAGCGCGCTAACGCTAAATCAATACGACCCCGTGCGCGTGATGCTCGCGGGGATATTTTATAAAATATAGAAAAAACGCTGCGCTAATTAGGTCGTAGTCTCCCTGCCTAAACTCACATAATCAGAACGAAAAGCCTTCATTTTCCAAAACAAAGCCCATCTAGGCTCTCCAAAAATTTATCAAGACAAATTTATCAAGACAGCCAAGCAATTTATCAAGACAGCCAAGCCAATTTATTGAAACAGCCATGCTATAGATGAGACATAGAGGAAATTATAAAGACATCCATGAATTGTTTTCGCTTTCGTCATCTTCAAGAAGGTCGCTAAAAAGACACTAAGGTACTTTTTCGTTGAACGTCAGAGATTTTGTTTGCATTTAGGGTGTTAAAAAAAATACGGCGAGTAAGGTGTAAAGTTAGGCGAGCGCCCGCCTCACAAGCTGTGCATTAAGTGTATTTGTTGAGATTGATTTAAGCGCGCTTTAGCA
>OJDI01000025.1_pt1 | contig 91226 bp, 85 predicted proteins | sample 1592601 | NCBI WGS metagenome assembly OJDI01 (sample SAMN05416845, study PRJEB24817) | seawater metagenome | isolation source: Sea water | place: Canada:Atlantic | collected 2013-07 | reverse complement strand
ATCAGCGGCTGCAGGTCTGCCGCCTCCGGCGCACCCTCCACCTGCACCCAGTAGGTCTTACTCATCTTGCCTTTGGGGTGGGTGATTTTCTGATTCAACACACCGTCATCAGTGAGCACTAACAAACCTTCGCTGTCTCGATCTAGTCGTCCTGCTGCGTAGACCCCAGGTGTATCAATAAAATCGGCAAGGCATTGGCGCTGTTGATCGTCAGTGAATTGACACAAAACGTCGAAGGGTTTGTTAAATAAAAGTGTAGTTGCCATCGGTTTTTAATGTTCCCAGATTGCGAAAATTGCGCTTTAGTGTCGCATAAATAACCGTCGTTAATGCGTGCTAGCCGCCAGTTTAGCGCGGAAATGATTCACCCGGCGGTGTTCATGGGCTAAGGTGCGTGCTCATACTTTGGTCAGTTACTTGCTGTTGCGGCAGGCGCAGCAGGCGACGCCGTTTTGGCTAAATACCCTCGGGCGGTATGTGTTTACCAGTGGATAACCGCTGCGAATTTAAATAGCCGCACCGATAGTGAAGAATTTTGGGAGAGACAGCACTAATGGAACTTTATGAAGTAATGCGTACCACTTTTGCCGCGCGTGAGTTTACCGATATGCCGGTTACAGACGCCATGCTGCAGCGCATTTTGGAAAATGCACGGTTTGCGCCTAGTGGGGGTAATCGACAAGGTTGGAAGGTAGTAGTGGTGCGCAATGACGCTACTCGCCAAGGGTTAGCAGACATCATGGCGCCGAGCATGCAGCGCTATGTTGCCCAAGTTAAGGCGGGTGAAGCGCCGTTTAATACCATTAATCCCAGTCAAGTAAGTGACGCTGACGTAGAAAACACGGCTGTTCCCCAACAAATGCTCGACAACTTAACCCAAGCGCCCGTTATATTGTTAGTCTTTGTAGACCTCTCAGTGATTGCCTCTTTCGACAGTGGCCTAGACCGAGTAGGGGTGATTTCTGGAGCTTCGATTTATCCCTTTGTTTGGAATATTTTGCTTGCTGCTCGAAGCGAGGGTTTGGGCGGCACGTTAACTACCTTTGCCGCCGGGCAGGAAGACAAGCTCCGTGAGCTTATTGGTGTGCCCGAAGAAATGGCTTTTGCCGCGATGATTCCTTTGGGTCAGCCGGTTAAGCAGTTAACTAAACTTAAACGCAATGATGTGCACAGTTTTACCGTGTTAGAACATTGGAATGGGGAGAATCTAGTTGGATCGTAACGAGAGTGAAGAGGCTGAGAACGTGATGTCTGCGGAGCAACAGGCTGCAGCGGAAGCCGAGCAAGCATCGAGTGCTCGCTACGCCAAGTACGTTTTGTTCGTGCTGATCATAGTTTACATATTTAACTTTATTGATCGCCAGATTTTGTCGATTTTGGCCGAGGAGATTAAGGCAGATTTGGGTATAGGAGACGCCGAAATTGGTTTTCTATACGGTACCGCCTTCGCCGTGTTTTATGCGGTCTTTGGTATTCCCCTAGGCCGCTTGGCGGACATGTGGAATCGCAAAAAATTAATTTCTATGGGCTTGTCGTTCTGGAGTTTGATGACCGCTATGTCAGGCTTCGCGCAGAACTTTGGCAGCCTCGCATTTTGCAGGTTTGGTGTGGGTGTAGGTGAAGCGAGCGCTACCCCGGCCGCCTTTTCCATGCTCTCGGACTATTTTTCGCCGAAAGTCAGAGCAACGGTGTTAGCCATTTACTCTAGTGGTATCTACCTAGGCTCGGGTATCGGCTTATTCCTCGGCGGCGCAATTGTGCACAGCTGGCATGGCTGGTATCCAGATCCTACTCTTGCACCACTGGGCATTAAGGCTTGGCAGGCGGCGTTTCTTGCCGTAGGTGTCCCAGGTATATTTATGGCTATTTGGGTTTGGACTCTGCGTGAACCGGTAAAGGGTGCCAGTGAGGGCATACTGACGCCACAACACCCTGCCCCCTTTCAGGCTGCCGGTAAGTCGTTGATGAGTGTGCTTCCAGGCTTTTCGATTGTCAGTCTTTATGTGGCTGGCGGCCTGCGAGCAGTAGTCATCAATCTGATTGTTGCAACTCTGATAGGGCTACTCTTTTACGGACTATATGTCTTAATGCCCACATTGTTGCAATGGATTGCACTGGGTATTGGTGTCTATATCACCGCCACGTGGATTCACTATCTTAAGCTCACGGATCCTGCGTGCTTTGGCATGATGTTCCAATCTAAAGCCTTTATATTCTCCACCATTGGTTTCCCAGCAATTTCTTTTGTGACCTACGGCCTTGGTTTTTGGTCGCCGCCGTTTATGCAGCGTTTCCATGGTGAAAGTATTGCAGATGCTGGCCTATATTTAGGCATGGGTTCTGCCATTGGCGGTTTTATCGGTATTGTTCTAGGTGGCATTTTGGCCGACTATTTCAAAACCAAATATGTCAACGCGCGACTTTATGTCGGCTTGATTATTCCGTTTTTTGCCGTGCCCTGCATATTTGGTTTTTTGTATACAGAAAGTATTGCGGCAGCGTATTTTTACTCGTTCTTGTTCAGTGTCATCTCTCCGGCTTGGATAGGTTGCGCAGCCAGTACTGCTAATGACTTAGTGATGCCGAGAATGCGTGCAACAGCGTCTGCTTACTATTTGCTGATGAACACCTTTGTCGGTTTGGCCTTAGGCCCATTCCTAATTGGGCAGTTCAGTGATTTGTATATCGCAGCTGGTACTGAGAGTAAATTTGCTTTGCAGACGGCTATGGCCTGGGGCTTGGCACCTTTTGCATTAAGTGTTGTGATGTTGCTGCTGGCTTCGCGCTACTTGGCTGATGATGAAGCCAGTCGTATTGACCGCGCGCGTGCACTAGGCGAGCCGGTTTAAGACTGTATATCAGCGATAGGCAAGGCTTGGGCCTTGCTTATGGCTATTGTGGAAATGACCTTTTAAATAAAGGACTTTTTGTATTTAAAAGGTTTAAGAACTTTAAGGAAAATCGTGGAACAAAGCGGAACCTATGAAATTCCCTGCCCTATTGAAGAGGTATGGGCAGGACTCAATGACGTAAATGTATTGGCTGCCTGTATCCCAGGCTGTCAGTCTATAGAGCAACTAGACGAGCATAATTTTGCTGCCTCAGTGAAAGCCAAAGTGGGGCCAGTAAACGCCACATTCCAAGTGAATATTTCCCTTGAGGACATTCAAGCGCCTAATAGCTACACCTTGAAAGGCGAAGTTAAAGGGGGGGCAGGGGTTGCCAAAGGTGAGGCTAAAGTTGCTTTAGCGGGTATCGACGGCAAGGTTGCAACCAACTTAACTTATGCAGTCACCGCCTCTGTGGGGGGGAAGTTAGCGCAAGTAGGCAGTAGGCTAGTGGACAGTGCTGCACGCAAGATGTCTGATGACTTCTTCTCGGCTTTTGAGCAACAACTACAAGGCGGGCCACAACCTCAAGGGTCTGCGCCAAAGAAAGACGCAGATGGCAATATTGAACGTGCTAACGACGGCATGTTATTTATTTGGGCTACTGCATTTGTTGTGTTGGCTGTGGCTATGGTGTTGGCTATCTAGCCAGGCTAAGGATGTCTCTCTAAAGGCGGATGACCCGCCATTTATAGGGTTTGGAGCGTTTTTTGAAAATTGAAATCGACGTAAACAATACCGTCCACGAAGTGGTGATTGAGCCCAATACGTTGCTGGTAACTGTATTACGTGAAAATTTGCACTTAACAGGTGCCCATGTAGGCTGCGATACATCTCAGTGTGGGGCCTGCACAGTGCATTTGGATGGTCGTGCAGTTAAGTCTTGTGCAGTGCTTGCTGTTCAAGTTGCTGACGCTAAAGTGGTTACCATCGAAGGTATTGGCGAGGTGGACAATCTTCACCCAATGCAAACCGCCTTTCGTGAACACCACGCTTTGCAGTGCGGTTTTTGTACGCCAGGAATGATTATGCAAGCCATCGATCTTGTCACCCATGAAGACAATTTAGATCGAGAAAAAATCCGTCAAGGCCTTGAGGGTAACCTTTGCCGTTGTACGGGTTATCACAATATTGTCAGCGCAATTGAGTCTGTTGTCGATAAAACTTAACAGTTTAGTTAGAATTATAAAGTCCAGTTTAAGAAAACCAAATTTAAGCGAAAGGTTTTACCATAAATGTATTCATTTGATTACCACAAACCTACAGCGTTAGATCAAGCGCTAGATCTATTCAAGGGTGCCGATGACCCAATATTTTTAGCCGGCGGCATGACACTTATTCCAACTATGAAGCAACGCTTGGCCGCGCCCACTGACGTAATAGATCTGTCTGGATTAGATGTGCTCAAAGGTATTGCCTTGAGCGAGGCGGGCTTGAGTATTGGCGCGCTGACGACCCACAACGAAGTAGCAACTCACCCTCTGATAAAGCTGCATCTGCCGGTACTGGCTCAGTTGGCCGCAACCATTGGCGACAACCAAGTACGCAATAGAGGCACAATTGGCGGCTCCATCGCTAACAGCGATCCGGCAGCAGATTATCCGGCTGCGCTTATTGGTTTGGGTGGCACAGTTGTCACTCAATCGCGCAGCATTGCTGGGGATGACTTTTTTCTCGACCTTTTTGAAACAGCCTTGCACCCCTGCGAGCTGATTACCCGAATTGAGTTCCCTCTGCCAGATCGTGCAGCGTATGCAAAATTTCGCAATCAGGCTTCAGGCTATGCGGTTGTTGGCGCATTGGTAGCAGACTTTCAAGGCAAAATTCGTGTGGGTATCACTGGCGCTGGCCCTTGTGCCTGTCGTGCAATAGGTATTGAAAATGAGCTGATGAAAGATCTTAGCGTAGATGTGTTGGACCATGTTGAAGTACCCGATGCTGGGTTTAACAGCGACATACACGCCTCAGCCGAATATCGTGCCCACTTAGTGAAGGTGCTGACTAAGCGCGCCCTAACTCAATTGTTGAGTCAAAAAAATGCAAGTTAATGCCATAGTTTGCAAAGAGATTGCTGAAGATATTGGCAGCGTTGGGCTGCAGCAAATTGAATTGCCGGATCCCGGCCCAGGCCAAGTCCGCGTACGGCTAAAAGCCTGCGCCGTTAATTTTCCTGACCTTCTTATGATTCAGGGTAAGTACCAATTCAAGCCGCCGCTGCCCTTTGCGCCAGGTGGTGAAGCTGCTGGCGATATTGAAGCGTGTGGCCCCGGTGTCAGCTTTAAAGAAGGCGACGCGGTGATTGTTGGCATGCGTTATGGGGGCTTTGCTGAGGCCGTGGTGGTGGATGAATCTCAAGTTAAACCGCTGCCCAAAGGCATGAGCTACGCCAAGGGCGCGTCTTATCAAACCGCCTACCTAACCGCGTATGTTGCGCTGAAACGTCGTGGCTATCTGGAACAAGGTGAAACCTTGCTGGTACATGGCGCCACCGGCGGCGTGGGTATGGCCGCTGTAGATTTAGGTAAGCACCTCGGCGCTAAGGTGATTGGCACAGGCGGACGTGACGATAAGTTAGCGGTGGTTGCATCGCGTGGTGCAGACCATGTGATTAACTACACCATGGAGGATGGCAGCTTAGGTGGCTTTCGCGATACGGTAAAAGCGTTAACCGATGGCCGCGGCGCAGATGTAATTTATGATCCGGTCGGCGGCGACGTATTTGATGAAAGTATGCGCTGCATCAACTGGGGCGGTCGAATACTGAGTATTGGCTTCACCAGCGGGCGCTGGCCGCAGGCACCTGTTAACTTAATTCTAATAAAACAGATTTCTGTCATTGGCGTGCGCGCCGGTGAGTACGGGCGTCAAGATCCGGTTAAGGGGCTTGAGAACGCTCAGCGCCTTTATGCCATGGCAGAGGCCGGCGAGATTGATCCGTACATCAGCCACGCGTTGCCCCTAGAAAAAGCTGTTGAAGCCATGCGTTTGCTTGAACAACGTCAGGTTGTGGGTAAAGCGGTTGTCACTATGAACGGTTATCAAATGTAAAACCTCGGCTGGCTTCTCTCGCTACTGCGACCCTAAGGCGGCAACTCCAGCGGCGTGGCGTTTGGCGTTCAGATTAATCAGAATATTCAGGCTGTTGGGACGCTCGACATCCAGCAACGCCTATAGTAATTTTCCCTTGAGCTTCGAATGGACACTCATGCGATCAACCTTTTGGTTCAAGCTGGGCGAAGACGAAGACTCAGGGGTAATCTTCAGATCGCCAGATTTAGAGATATAAGCAGTAAAAACAAGGACTTGATCCGCTTGCGGACAGGTACCAGGTAGAAAAAATGCGAAATCTAGTGCAACAGTGCTATGCATTGCAGCGCCCATTCGGGGGTGAGCAATGAAAATCCAAACTTTCCGTCAACGTAAAATGGCGGGCGAAAAAATTTCTATGGTCACTTGCTACGACTATTGGTCGGCGCAAATTCTGGCCGAATCTACGGTAGATACATTGCTGGTGGGTGACAGTCTAGCCATGGTCATGCACGGCTTCCCCAGTACCGTACACGCAACAGTCGATATGATGGCCACGCACATTGCCGCTGTGAAACGCGGTGCGCCAAACAAATTTATTGTTGGTGATATGCCGTTCTTGGCTGCGCGTAAAGATCTTGGTCAAGCTATGGACGCGGTCATGGTGCTTATGCAGGCCGGTAGCAATGCCATAAAAATTGAAGGCGCGGCAGGGCAATTGCCGTTGCTCGCACATATTGTTGAGTCCGGTGTGCCAGTGATGGGCCACTTAGGTCTGACCCCTCAGTCTGTTGAAGGCCTAGGTGGGCATAAGGTTCAGGGCCGTATGGAGGCTGATGCCCAGCGCATTCTTGACGATGCTTTGGCGCTGCAAGCCGCGGGTTGCTTTAGCCTTGTGCTTGAGTGTATTCCTCAAAATTTAGGTGAACGCATTTCCAAAGCGTTAGATATCCCTACTATTGGTATCGGTGCAGGACCGCATACGGACGGTCAAGTGCTGGTGTTGCAAGATCTGTTAGGTATGCAGCAGGCGTTTAAGCCAAAGTTCTTGCGCCACTACATGGATGGCTTTGGCCAGCTCAGCCATGCTGTTAATCATTTTCATAGTGACGTAGTGGATGGGCATTTTCCAAGTTGTAAAGAGGTCTACTGATGCAATTGGTGACCGACCTTGAGCATTGGCGACAGGTCCGCGCCGAGGTAGGCGGGAGCGTGGGTTTCGTGCCGACTATGGGCGCGCTGCACGAGGGCCACTTGTCGCTTCTGCGCAGAAGTGTTGCTGAAAATGAGACAACAGTACTGTCTATTTTTGTCAATGCCACCCAGTTTAATAACAACGCAGACTTGGAAAATTATCCTACCAGTATTGAAGAAGATCTGAAGCTTGCACAGTCTGTTGGGGTTGATCTTGTGCTGATGCCAGATTACTCGCAGATGTACCCGGACGACTTTCGTTTTCAGATGCGTGAAGATATTTTTAGTCGCGACCTGTGCGGTAGCGACCGCCCTGGACACTTCACTGGTGTGCTCACTGTCGTGCTCAAGCTGCTGAATTTGGTTCAGCCTGAGAAAGCTTACTTTGGCCTCAAGGACTATCAGCAATATCTTTTGATCAAAGATATGTGTGCGGGGTTGTTTTTGCCGATTCAGATTGTTGGTTGTGAAACTCTGCGTGAAAGCGATGGTCTGGCTATGTCGTCGCGCAACCGGCGGTTAGATCCAACAGCTCGCAGTTTGGCTGCGCGTTTTAATCAGATTTTGTATCAGGCAACTTCTGATCAAGAGGCCATTGCCGAACTCAAATCCTTAGGGTGCGGTGTGGCTTACATTAAAACCCAATATGGGCGCCGGTTTGGTGCCATAGAAATTGCGTCACAGGGTGACAGTGTGCGCCTGATAGATAATTTGGTGCCTAAGACTTTGCCTGCAGAAGGGGCCGCGGCAGAAAGCTTTGTAAGCGGGATGTCGAGATAATAATGGCTAATGAATTAGAGGGGAGTTCAATATGATTTTGGTGCTTGATGTTGGCAACAGCCAAATTTTTTGTGGTGTATTTGAGGATGAAAAACTGGTGATTCAGTTTCGCTATGCGTCCACTGCTCGCGGGTCTTCAGATGAGATTGGCGTTTTTCTGCGCGGTGCCTTGCGTGAAAACGGCATAGCGCCAGAAGACATTGCAACCATAGCTATTTCGTCTGTAGTGCCGGAGCTGAACTATACCCTTTGGTCCTGTTGTCAAAAATATTTTGACTTAGAGCCGATGGTGTTGCGTCCTGGACTAAAAACAGGTTTGAAGATCGATTACAAAGATCCTAAGGAAGTGGGCAGTGATCGAATTGCTGATGCTATGGGCGCGGTAAAAATGTTTCCCGACCGTAATTTAATTGTTATTGATTTTGGTACGGCAACCACAGTCTGTGCGGTCTCTAAGGACCGCGTATTTTTGGGTGGCAATATTATTCCCGGCGTGCGCTTGGCTATGGAAGCACTGGAGGCGAAAACTGCAAAATTACCTTCTGTTGAAATTAAGCCGGCAAAGCGGTCTATTGGTAAAACTACGATTGAAAGTATTCAAAATGGTTTGTACTGGAGCAATGTGGGTATGGTGCGAGAGCTGACCAGTAGAATTACTGCCGAAGTGTTTGCTGACGATCCGCCGCTTACCATTGCTACAGGTGGCTTTGCGCATTTATTTGATAAAGAGCAATTGTTTGATCATGTGGTTTCAGACCTTATTCTAACGGGTCTCATTGAGGCTCTGCGGCTGAATGGTTATTTAGACAAAGCGCAATAGTCAGCTCAACCCTCGGTGTGTTGGCACTTGAGGGCTGAACTGGGTCTAAGAGAATAGGAGACTAGTCTGCGACGTATTGAGTCTGCAGACGCCGCATTCCTTTCAGCCAACGGTCATAGTCAGCGGATTTACGCTTCATATATTCGGCAACTTCAGGGTGGGGTAGGACCAAAAACTTTTCTTCGCGCAAGGTCTCCACTACTGCTTCAACGGCGTCCTCTGGTTCAATCATACCATCGACGCCAGCAACGCCTGCGCCACCGGCAACTAATGGGGTGTTAACGGCTTGAGGGCAGAGTACTGAAACTTTAATACCTTGGTCGCCATAGGTGATAGACAACCATTCCGCTAAAGCCACAGCGGCGTGTTTGGTGACCGCATAGGTAACAGAACCAATTTGGTTCAGTAAGCCGGCAGCTGAAGACGTGTTTAGAAGGTAGCCGCCGCCTCTAGCGATCATGAGGGGTACTAAGTGGCGGGCTGCCCATACATGAGCCATTGTGTTGACCTCCCAAATGGTCTGCCAAACCTCATCGGGTTCATCAATATTTTTGCCAATGCCGATACCCGCATTAGAACAAAATAGATCAATGGGTCCAAATTGCGCTTCGGTAGTGTTGATCAGTTCGACAATTTCGCTTTCCTTGCGCACATCCACAGCCATGGAGAAACCGCCAAATTCGGCTGCAACCGCGGCTGCGCCTTCGCCATTAAGGTCTGCAACGACTACTTTTTTTGCGCCTTCCCGTGCGAAACGTCGGCACATCTCACGGCCTATGCCGCTTGCGCCACCGGTCACTACGATAATTTTGTCCTTCAACTCCATGAAACTTCTCTCCAGTGAAAATATAGTCGGTCTATCAATAAACCTCGCGGTACTTCCCAGCCAATGGAACCTCACAAGGTCGCTAACACGTGCCAAATGTGCTGTTAGCTTTGGTGTGCAAAGATAGACGTTTTGCAGTGCTGATTCTATAGTGTCGCCCCAGCCCGAGCGGCATAACCAATACAAGGCTTGCCATAATCGTGTCTCTCACAACCCAACCCAAAGACTTTCAACCCAATAAACGTCACTACGGCTGGGTTATTGTCGTTGTCATGATGTTGGTCCAAACCGTCAGTTCTGGTTTGGGTTTTTATAACATGTCTGTGTATATCAATCGTTTATCAGTGCAGTTGAGTGTGCCCTTAGCGGATATCTCCTTTGCGGTGAGTTTGTTTTTCGTGGTCGGCGGCATTGCTGGGCTATTTGTTGCTGAACTACTGAACCGCTTTCATGTACGCACGCTGGTGATCGCAGGGGCTATAGTTTCCGGCGTTGCCATTGCTGCGGTGGGCTGGGCAACCCAGCTGTGGCAGGTCTATGCGCTGTTCGCAATTTTTGGCGTTGGTAACGCCGGCATTTCTATAGTTATCGCCACCACGTTGATCACCCAATGGTTCCCAGGGCCAGAACGCTCAATGGCGTTGGCTATGACTTCCACTGGTTTGTCATTGGGCGGCGTTGTGCTCACGCCTTATTCAGCCTATCTGATGAACACCATTGGCCTAGGTGAGACCATGCCAATTTTAGGTCTGATTTTGATAGGTTCTATAGTGCCCTTGTCGCTGTTTATTCGGCAGGTAGAAAAACCGGCAGCGGATACTCAAGTAAATGCGAGCGGCAGCGGCGGCTTTGACTCAAATCTATTTAAACAGGCGGTAAACAGTCGCTTCTTTGGGTTGCTGGCTGGGGCTTACATTTTAATAATGGCGGCTCAGGTTGGTGGCATTGCGCACTTATATAACCGTGTGGAAACGTTGGCTGGGTTTACCTATGCCGCATATGCCGTACAGGCGTTGTCTATTTGTAGTATCTCAGGTCGATTTTTTGGCGGTTGGTTGGTTACGCGTATTCCAATTAGGCGGTTTGCGTTGGGTAATTTGTCCATGCAGGCCCTTGGTTTAACCTTTATTGCCCTTGCACCTAATGGCGCACTGGCGGTTGTGGCGGCGGGTTTCTTTGGTCTGAGTGTAGGTAATTTATTGATGACCCAGCCTTTGTGGCTGGCGGAAGTTTATGCCACCAGCATTTATGCCAAAGTATTTGCGCGCGCAAATGCATTAAGCGTATTGGGGTTGGCGGTGGGACCCTATTTTATTGGCTGGGCCTTTGACACCATTGGTGCCGGTCAGTCGTATTTTTGGCCCTATATGGCGGCGGTAGTCTGTTCTATATTTGCTTTTGCGATAGTCTTTGTGGCGAGCGCTAGCCCGGTTTTAGCAAACCAAGAAACATCTGAGTCGAATAACGCGGGCTAAAACTTTTATAAAGGCCTGTTAAACAGTGCAGGTGAATAGAGTCGCTAAACAAAGTAGCCAAAAAATAAAAGCGCAGACTTTTTGCGGCATAGCTGAGTCATAAGTCTGCTATCGGTCGGCGATCGGTCGGAGATCGGTCGGCTATCGGTCTGCATAGAATCTGTATTGGTCCAGCAACGGAGATTAGGTAATGAATGTGCAATACCGCTTACCAAGTATTGTTCTTAATATGATTTTTAGTATTGTTCTGGCCTGTCTATTGATTGGCCCGGCGCAAGCCAGCAGTCAGAAATCCTCAGAATTGTTAATTGCCGCTGCATTGCCCCTGTCTGTACCCGTTTCGGCAGCTGCTAACGGTGAAGTAACGCAACCGCTGCCCAGCCTTGCGGATATGTTAGAGCGGATTAACCCTGCGGTAGTTAATATTGCTACGCGCTCGACAGTTCGCGAGGGTAATCGCCTGCTGCAAGACCCATTTTTTCGGCGATTTTTTAATGTGCCTGAAAGCCGTCGGCGTTATCGACGCACGCAGAGTGCCGGGTCTGGCGTGGTCATTGACGCAGCCAATGGCTATATCGTGACCAATAATCATGTTGTGCAAAACGCCGACGAGATCAGTGTTGGATTGGCAGATGGGCGTATTCTCAATGCCAAATTGATAGGTCGGGACGCTCAAGTAGATTTGGCTTTACTGCAAGTGGAGGCAGAAGACCTCACTGCTATTAAATATGCCGACAGCGGCGCGGTGAGAGTAGGGGATTTTGTGGTTGCCATTGGTAATCCATTTGGCCTCAATCAAACCGTAACCAGTGGCATTGTGAGCGCGCTAGGTCGCAGTGGTTTAGGTATTGAAGGCTTCGAGGATTTCATTCAAACAGATGCGCCAATCAACCCAGGTAACTCTGGCGGTGCGCTGGTGGATTTGCGCGGCGACCTGGTTGGCATTAATACCGCCATCTTTGCACCTACTGGTGGCAACGTAGGCATTGGTTTTGCCATACCTGCCAACATGGTTAACGCGGTGCTTGCCCAATTAATAGACAAAGGCGAAGTGAACCGAGGATTTGTTGGTGCCATAGTGCAGCCATTGAATAGAGAGTTGGCCAGTGCCTTTGGTGTGCTGTCTCCGGGAGGGCGTCCTAAAGGCGTGGTAGTGGTTGATGTTGAGCTTGCCAGTTCAGCTGAGAAGGCTGGCCTTGAGCCAGGGGATGTCATTGTCGCCATGGATGATAAGCAAATTGCGACAGTTGCTGATTTTGCTGGCCAAGCCGCCATTATGTTTATTGGCGATGAAGTAAAGGTTGATATAATTCGTCAGGGCGCGCGCAACACAGTTAACCTAGAAATTTTTGCCGACGACCAAGAACAGGTAGATGGCCAACGTTTAACACCTCGCCTGCGTGGAGTGGTTTTGCAAAATTTCCATAATCCCGATGAGCAGACCAAGGGCGCGGGCGCATTGGTTATTGAGGTTGATAGCAACAGTACAGCTTATTCGTTTGGCCTGCGCGAAGGCGACATTATTGTCGCAGCAAATCAACGGCCCACAGAAAACATTTCTAAGTTGAGAGACGCGGCGCGGGCAGAAAAGCGCTTACTGTTACTGCGGGTCTATCGCAATGGCCAGTTTGGTGATGTGATCATGCGTTAAAGATAAGGTTTAAAGGTGAAGATAACGCGTGGGTTAAGTGGCGATACTGGATCGAGGCGCTAAATCGAGGCGCTAAATCGAAGCGCAAAAAGTACTGCGAAAAAAAACACAAAAAACACAGAAAAACACAGAAAAAGCCAACCAAAAGGCGGACACAAAAAAGCCGGCATAAAGCCGGCCTTAATAAATCGACTAACGCCTAGTCGAACATAATAACGCTACGGGCAACTTCCCCTGTCTCCAATGCCGCTAGGCCATCGTTAACATCTTCTAGTTTAATTCTGCGTGAGATCAACTCATCCAAATGCAGGCGGCCTTGTAGGTATAGGTCGACAAATCTCGGCATGTCTACGCGGAATCTATTTGACCCCATATTGGAGCCCTGCATCTTTCGCTCCATCAAGAACTCTGGTCCGTGTAGTTCAACCATGGTGCCTACTGGAATCATGCCAATGATGGTGGCGGTGCCGCCCATGCCCAGCATCTTGAAAGACTGCTGTGCTGTTTTGGCTAAGCCGATGGCTTCAAAAGAATAGTGAACGCCGCCCTTAGTCATTTCTCGCACGGCTTCTACGGGGTCTACTTCGCTGGCGTTAATCACGTCGGTGGCACCAAACTTACGCGCAAGCTCTAACTTACTAGGCACCATGTCTATCGCTATGATACGAGCCGCGCCCGCAAGCGCTGCACCATTGATTGCAGACAAGCCAACGCCGCCACAACCGATAACCGCTACCGTGCTACCTGGCTCTACTTTGGCAGTATGAATCACAGCGCCAACGCCGGTAGTTACGCCGCAACCGATTAGGGCCGCAATATCCATGGGCATGTCGTCGCGTATTTTTGCCACGGTGTGTTCGTGAACCAACATATATTCTGCGAAGGAAGATAAGTTGAGGAATTGAGAAATCTTTTCGTCGTTCTTGGCTAAGCGGCTGGGCCCATCTTCGTCGCGCTGTAGCTCAGGTTCTGCACAAAGGGACATGCGCCCTGTAATACATGGCTCGCAATGGCCGCAAAATGCCGAGAGACAAGTAATAACGTGGTCGCCTTTTTTGACGTAGGTCACGTCGGAGCCTACTGCCTCCACAATACCCGCAGATTCATGGCCCAGGATGGCGGGCAGTTGATAGGGGTAAGAGCCGTTTTGGAAGTGCAAGTCAGAGTGGCAGACACCGGCGGCTACTGTGCGGATCAGCACTTCTCGCGGTGCCGGATTGCCATATTGAACATCTTCAATTTCTAAAGGTTTATTGATTTCTCTAAGTACTGCTGCCTTCATGATCTGTCCCCGCAAATTGTTCTAAAAATTCTGATCCTCATGGTGCCAAAGCAGCCAAAGGATTGCTATAGCTTGCTACGCTGTGGCAATGGATTGGTCATTGGAAACGGCTAAACACTTTTAAACAAATCCTTCAGCGACCAGTGCGCTTGGGGTGTTAGTATGCCTGCTGGGGCTGCAATATGGCTTCGCGTCGTACATACGACCCAATAAGAAGAACAAGTTAGGATGCTTTCAATGGTTTTGATCGGTCTGGGTTCAAATCAGGGTGATTCAACGGACACAGTAGTAGCGGCTATTGAGGCCCTGCAAGCGTTTGCACTGCCGTCTACGCTCAAGAGCGCGCGGTTGTTGCGCACGTCGCCGGTAAATTGCCCACCCGAATCTGGTGACTTTATTAACTGCGCGGTGGTTTTTGAACCCAAGGCGGGTTTAACGCCAGAGGCATTGCTCAGTGCCTTAAAAGCAATTGAGCATGATTTTGGGCGACGCGAGAAGTATGTCCGCAATGCACCTAGGGAATTAGACTTAGATTTACTGCTGTTTCACGATGAAGTTCGCAGCAGTGAAGAATTTACCTTGCCGCATCCGCGCGCTATTGATCGGCTGTTTGTATTGCAGCCCGCGTGTGAGCTTATTCCCAATACTCAATGGCCTGGCACAGGGCAAACTATTCAGCAATTACTGGAACAACTAGAAACCGATGAACAGGTTCATATTCTGGAAGAAATTCCTCCTTATTATTGCGCTTAATGTAGGGTCATTTGGCCCCCTTGCGTACGCTTATGAGGGTGATGTTCACCAGCAAATAACATTTATTGCGGCCAAACAAATAAGTCGCTGCGAGTCTTTGCCTGACCTTGCGCCAGGTGCGCGACTGACAGCGCTAGATACCCGTTATATTGTTAAGGCGAATGTTGCCCAGGCTGGCAGTAATGTTTTTGTGCGCATGTTTAGGTGGAATTACTACAACCCCATGGGGGATGAAGTGAAGCCCGTGCTGGGCATGATAGACACGCGCTTTGACAGTCACTTTAATGCGCTGCTTGAAGAGTTGGCGGAGTCGGATGAGCGTCAACAGCGCTTAAGTATGTTTGGGCGTATTCTCAGCTACGTACAAGATGTGACCTCTCCTGCCAAAGTGGTACCGGTATTTACGGGTCGTTGGTGGCGGTTTTCATTTTCTGATCGGTTCGACAAATTTCCGGTGGACGTGCCGCGCCTGCAACAAGCCTTGGGCAATTACTGCGCCGATTTAGAGCCCCACTATTTATTGGATAAATCCGATATAGCCACGGCCATGAATACATTGGTGCGGCGTACAGCGGAAGAAACGTTAGGTCATGTAGAAACGACGATTGATGGATTTCCAACCACTTGGGCCTCGTATTGGCAGCCGGCCAAAGATGAAGAGGAGTTCGGCGCTTATGGTCCAGCGGGTAATAACTTTGGTGTGCGCGCTGAATTTACCTGTGGTGAAGCAGAGCAATGTTTGCTGCTTAAAGATGATCCGCTTTACCAAGAATTTGCCCACGGCCAACACCTCACCGCGGTGCGCGCCACAATTCAGGCGATGTTTTTGATGCAATACCAAGAGCAGGCGCGAGAGGATGCGGCAGGCGAGTAATCTCTTTGTTGGCATAGAAAGGGCTGGAATAGAAAAAGCCGGAATAGAAAGATCTGGAATAAAAAGATCTGGGACAATAAAAACATGGGTTTGCGCGGCTGAAGAACGGACATTTGCGTCTACCCATCAGTCCTGCAAAATCCTATAAAAAAGAGACACCAAATTGGCGGATAAACCTAAAGAACAAAATTCGGCTGATGGCCCTCCTCAGCAAACAGTGGAAGGCGCTTCGTCGGATACAGGGCTTACGCCGGGTCATTTGGGGCTTACGCCTCTTCATTTAGGGCTTACGCCTCTCCACTTGGGGCTTACGCCCTGGAACTTCCATGACATGTCGGCGGCGAGTTTGTGTGATCAGGCGCAATTTGCTGAAACGTGCGGCTATCAATCAATATGGGTGCCTGAGAATCATTTTGGTCCGCAAGCGATCCCAGACCCTTTAATGCTGCTGGCCAGTATTGCCGGTGCCACGCAAAGTATTCGCCTTGGCACAACCTCCTATCTTTTGACCCTGCGTAATCCTTTGCAGGCCGCCGAGCAGGTTGCGGTGCTTGATCGCTTGAGTGGTGGTCGTTTAATGCTGGGTGTTGGTCGAGGTTATGCCCCTGAAATGCTGCGTGCTCACCATGTGCCGGTGGCGCAAAAACGCAAAATATTCGCTTGGACATTAGACCTAATGAAGCGGGCTTGGATGGGGGAACCCATCACCCTAGATGACAATCCAGAAAACGCCGTGGAGGTGCATCCGCGACCCATTCAGCAACCCTACCCGCCAATTTGGGTGGCGGCATTTGGCCCTAAGGCCTTGGCTCAAGCTGGTCGGCTGGGGTTACCTTACTTGTCCTCGCCCATGGAAAGTTTGACTACGCTTGCGCAAAACTACGCCCAACATCAGCGATCTGCGGAAGAGGAGGGTGTAGCAAAGCCCACTGATGTACCGTTAATGCGTACGGTCTTTGTCAGCAAAGATGCCAAGCAGGTGGAAAAATTGCGCCAGCTTATGGTCGACCAGAGCGAAAACAGCCGCTTAGCCGACGGCGAGACGTTGGATGATTGGACGATTATTGGCGAGCCGAACTATGTGCGCGAGCAAGTGGAAGAGTATAGACAACGCTTGGGTATGACTCACCTCATTGCAACGCGGATAAGAGTGTCTGGCCTTGCAGAGACTGAGCTGCGTGCCAGTGTGGCGTTACTAGCAGAAACACTGAGTGGTCTGTAACATCATTGGCTCGAATTATTTTGTTGTGGGAGAGGAAATATGACTTTTAGAATACTTTGGCCTGCCATGCGTTGGCCTGATGGGCGTGCAATTGAAGAATCTAGCGTTGGCGAACATACGGCAGAATTTTCCGAGCGCTATACCGATGTCACCGACGAGCAGTGGGCCAATTGCGATGCCGTGGTCAGCGTTAATGATATCCCCGCTGAATATCGCGAGAAAATGACCAAGTGCAGAATTTTTGCCACACCTAAAGTTGGCTTCGACAACATAGACAGCAAGGTCTGGGCAGAAATGGGCATTCCCGTTTGTAACGTGCCAGATTACGGCACCCAAGAGGTGGCGGACCATGCCATGGCGCTGATGTTGTCGCTGATGAAAGGCATCACCTTCCACACCCGCGAGTTAAAGCAAGACCCTAAGGGCCTTTGGCGTCCAGCGTTGAACCCATTTGGTAAGCGGTTGTCCGCCTGCGTGTTTGGCGTGGTGGGTTTAGGGCGTATTGGTACAGCGGCTGCGCTGCGTGCAAAAGCGTTTGGTATGGACGTGGTTATGTATGACCCTAACCGAGAAAACGGTGCTGAGTTATCTATAGGCATTCGTCGGGTACATACGTTGGAAGAGCTGTTCGGGCAGTCTGACGTGGTCAGCCTACATGCGCCCCTTTCTGAGCGCACTGAAAAGCTCATTAATTTTGATGTGTTATCTCACTCCAAGCCGGGGTTGATTCTAATCAATACTGCACGAGGTCCGATCATTGACCTTGATGGTCTTTATGAAGCGATGAAGGCAGATAAGATTCAGGCCTGTGGCTTAGATGTGCTGCCAGAAGAACCAGCGAATCCGGATCACCCGTTGATTAAAGCTTGGGCAGCGGATGAAGAGTGGATAGATCATCGCTTGTTGATCACACCGCACTCCGCATTCTTTACGCCAGAAAGCGTATACGACATGCGGTACAAGGGCGGCGAACTGATTGTGAAATATTTGAGCGGCGGCCGCTTGGACAATTGTGTTAACCAAGAATGGTTAGTAAACCCCCGGTAGGGTGCTAACCGGTGTCGGGCAGCAAAAACAAGAATAGCAAAAGTAGCAAAATAGGCTGAGCCATGAGTGATACATCTAATGAGAGATCGACCGGTAGATCAACCGATGCGTCGACCGATACAGCGATCGATACTTCAATAGATTATCAACGGCGCAGACAACGTGTTTTTCTGATCCTATCCGGTGTGTTTTTAGGCACGTTGGCATTGCTCAACGTGCTTGGCATCAGTCGATTTTTAGATTTGTCCTTCAATGTGTTCGGTCTAGAAATTCCCATGTTTGTTGCGGTAGGTGTTTTGCCTTATCCAATAACCTTTCTCTGCACCGACTTAATCAGTGAGTTATACGGTGAAAAGAAAGCCCAAGATATGGTTTGGGTAGGCTTGCTGCTGAATATTTGGGTGGTCTTTTTGCTTTGGCTTGGCGGTATTTTGCCCGGCAGTGGCATGGACCCAGTCACAGGCCAAGTATTGGTGGATGAAGCGGGGCGAGAGCCAGTGTTTTTTGAAGTGCGGCAACTCGCCTTTGGCGCTGTAGCTGCATCAATGATTGCGTATCTAGCGGCACAGTTTTGTGACGTCAAATTATTCCACTTTTGGAAGCGTGTCACCAACGGCAAACATCTTTGGTTGAGAAATAATGCCTCTACTATGGTTAGCCAAATTGTCGACACAACTGCAGTGATTTTGGTCACCCACTTCTACGCTAACGCATTACCTATTGATGCAACACTGCCAATATGGCCTCAGCTTATGGTGTACATAGCGTCAGGCTATGTCTTTAAGCTAATGATTGCGGCAATAGATACAGGACCATTATATCTGGCTGTAGGATATCTACGACCTTACCTGGGGTTAAATCCTGGCGAGGAAGCGACGGATGCCTAGAAAGCCCTTTTCTATTTGGGTTGTGGGGAGGTTTGAAGACGCCGTTGGGCTGATAAGGCGGTAATCCCACTCAACCATCACAACTACGCGTGTTTTCAGGTTGCTGCATGCGCTCTTTATGCAGATGCTTTTGCACTGTCTTTTTCAGCGGTTGATATCTGCCGCCGTTTGCATGGAATACGCCGCCATTTGCAGCAGTTCACCCTTGTTTAAACGCCTTTCCGCCTAAAGTTTGTCCAGCGGCTGATTGAGATCAGCTAAAAAGTCTACTTCACAGGCGAGGAATAGATGCACTTTTGGAATATAGAAAAGTTAAAGGAAGATATTCGAGCGGACCGCTTTATAGAAAAAGATCGTTTTTTTATGCGCTAATCTACCTAGCGTTTAGCGTCATCAGTTTTGAGTTTTTGACGCATGTGCCTTTTGAGTTAAGAAGCGAAGGCGCCTAGGATATAGCTGTTAATGCGATTAATGTACTCATCATTCTCGTAGGTACAATTTTTGCTTTCAAAGCAAACGGCTCTATTGGTGGGGTTGATTTTCTGGTGAGGTATTTCTCTATCGGCTTCGTCTTGGAGGTCAGATTTACGGTTTACATCCTTCCTTTGTTAGTGGTGTACTTGTCTGCTGATACCTATGTGCTCGTAAAAGCAGAGGCTCAACCAAGGTCTTGGGACAGTATTCTACTGCTCGCTTGGTCTACAGCGCTGTACTGGCGTATGTACTTACATATCAAGCAAATTGGCGTTAGCAAAAACTCAATGCTGGAAGCAAAAAGTTGCGTTTAGCGGGTTAGGATGTGTCTAGTGTTGTGTCATTTGTGGAAATTTTTTTAACCTCAAAATGGGACAGCTATGCAAATAAGACCTTACCAAGCATCCGATCTCGCTCAAGTGTTAGCGCTATGGCGTGCCTGCAATCTGACTATTGCCGCTAACGATCCACGCAAAGACATCGAACGAAAGCTAGCTGTTAGTCCTGAACAGTTTTTACTCGGTGAGTTCGAGGGCAAGGTGGTTGCCAGTGTGATGACCGGTTATGAGGGTCATCGTGGTTGGATCAATTACTTGGCTGTGGCGCCCAGTCATCGCCGTAAGTCCTATGGCCGTCTAATGATGGCGGCTGCGGAGCAGCTGTTAGATGAATTAGGCTGCCCGAAAATCAACCTACAGGTGCGCAGCGCAAATGCATCTGTTGTCGCCTTTTATGCGTCTCTCGGTTATGTCATAGATGATGTGGTGAGTATGGGAAAGCGTCTGCGTCTAGATTGAGGCTGTCTTTTTAAACAGCAGACCGAGCGCAATTAGCGCTCTATTTGGCCTAGATTGGCATTGATTGCCGCGCCGTTGAGTACTGGGCTTTGTGCCGCAAATAATAAGGTCTGTGCAATTTCTTCGGGTTGAATTAAACGCTCAAATGCACTCATTGCCGCGATCTGTGGCATCACATCTTCGGGTACATGGGCGCGCAGCATTTCAGTGTCGGTGAAACCGGGGTTAACGCACGCTGTATGTATGCCGGTGCCAGCTAGGTCTTGGCAAGTGGCGCGCATCATACCGATGCTGGCGTGTTTGCTGGTCACATAACTGAAGCTGTTGGGTACTGCTTTCTCGCCTAGGGTCGAGCCGACGTAAAGGATACTAGAACCCTTGCTCATGAGTGGTATCAACATTTGGTTGAGGCTGTTTGGGGCGACCAAATTAATTTCCAATATTCTTCGGAACTCATTTGAATCAGTTGTGCTAACGCTGTCGTTGGCCAGTAGCGCTGCATTGTGAATAAGTACGGTTTCTCCAACGCCACCTAAATGCTCCTGTATCTGCGCGGATATTTCTTGCAGAAAGTTAGGCTGCGAAAGGTCACAGGCAATGTTCGTGACGCCCGCTTCTGGGCAAGGCGTGCGAGATAAATTGATGACATTGTAGCCAGTCGCTTTGAATGCCGCGGCGGTGGCTTGACCGATACCGGAGCTTGCGCCGGTAATAACTAAATTTTTCATATCGTTTCCATGTGATGACAGCAAGGCAAAATTTAAGGGTAGATGAGATTTGTTTGGTGTTTGGTTGCTATGCTCGGCATATGTCTATTCTGGGCTACTTTCGTCCTTATCCCGCAGAACTCCATTTTGCACTGGCCCATTGGCCTTCGCCCGAGGCGCAGCGCAACAGCATATTATCTATGTCCAAGGCCTTTATATCTTCACGCTCCAACAACTTTGCCAGTAGGTACTGGGCCAATTCTTCCACCGTAATGTTACGAATGGGCAGCAGGGTGAGGTCTCGTTGTAAAAACGGAATGCGCTCGCCATTAAAAACGACATAAGTGTAGTCGTCTTGTTCGTCTATTTCTAAATAGGGTGATCGCGTGGGCATGAGCACTTGCTCGTCCAAATCGTCACACAACTGTTTAACGGCTTTCTTCAAAATGTTGTAGTCGAAGGTTAGACCGTCGTCTTGCATTGGCGCGTCTGCATCCAAGGTCACCTGAAAGTTGTGCCCGTGCAGGTTTTCCCGCTCGGTTGCGCTGAACAGGGTGAAGTGCGCTGCGGCAAAGTGCAGATATTCTTTACTGATTTCTATAGTGGTGTTTTGCATAGCTCAAGATTAACACTGGTTTGAAGATTTCGCTTTTCCATGCACAGGATACATTTTGCGTGTCTTGATTATGTGAAGGTAGCTCTCGCTAGGTTAGGCCTGATTCAGGGTGATAGATTTAGCCTCAATTAAGGGTAGTATCCTTTGCAGAGAAAATTGGGAGAAAGAGTATGCGTTTCGATTTAACGCCGGAACAAGTGGCCTTTAAAACAGAAGTTGAGGCATTTCTATGCGAGAACTTGCCCAAAGCAGTGGCGGATAAAGTGCGCTTTGGCGCCAGTGTTTCCAAGCAAGAGCTGGGTGATTGGACCAAAGTTTTAAATGCCAGAGGTTGGGCCGCGCCGCACTGGCCGGTAGAGCATGGGGGCACAGGCTGGAATCTTGTGCAGCGGCATATTTTTGATGTTGCGTGTCGCGCCCATCATGCACCGCAATTGTCGGGCTTTGGTTTCAATATGGTGGGTCCCGCTATTATTAAATATGGCAATGCCGAACAAAAAGCCGACTGGTTGCCAAAAATCCGCAATGCAGAATTATGGTTTTGCCAAGGTTATTCCGAGCCTGAGGCGGGCTCAGATTTGGCCAGTGTGCGTACGCGTGCAGATAAAGACGGTGACGACTATTTAGTTACGGGCTCCAAAATATGGACTTCTGGCGCCGAAATGGCCGATTGGATTTTTTGTTTGGTGCGCACCAATCACGATGTGCAGCAACAAAAGGGCATTAGTTTTGTGCTGTTCGATCTTTCTTCGCCGGGCGTCAGTGTGGAGCCGCTTTATGCATTCAATGGCAAGCGCCTGTGGAATCAGGTGTTTTTTGATGGCGTGCGCGTGCCGATGAGTCAGCGTTTAGGCGATGAGGATCGTGGCTGGACCGTGGCAAAAAGTTTGCTCGGTGACGAGCGCATAATGGTTTCTAGAGTGGCTGAAAATAAACGTATTCTCGGCAACGTGCGTGAAGTGATGGCCGCTCAAATTGAACGGGGTATTGATCTGCCCAGCGGTGTGCGCGATGAAATTAGCGCGTTAGAGATTCGCCTTCACGCTTTGGAAATGACCAGTATGCGCATTTTGACCGAGGCTGACGCGGGCACTCAAATTGGCGCAGAGCCGAGTATGTTAAAGCTCAAGGGCAGCGAGTTAGTGCAGGCGCAGGATGAGTTGTTGTTCCGCATGGTGGACTACTTGGCGTTACCAAAAGATTCCAGCCATTTGGGAGATGGGCCGGTAGGGCCTGTGTGGGCCGAGTACGTGGCGTCCGGGCGTTACCACCATCGCGGCTATACTATTGCGGGTGGCTCTTCTGAAATTCAGCATAACATTATTGCTAAGCAGGTACTCGGGCTCTAGGTGAGTAAATAGAGGGGCAAATAGCTTTGCTAATAATTGGCAATAAAAAAGGGGGCTGTTGGCCCCCCTTCTTTTCTTTCTTGCCTGCTCTGCTTTTTAAGTTTTTCAGCCAATCACGCCAGCAGCGATTTCAGATCAGTTTCTGGGTCTGCTAATTTGGCTGGGTCAGCGGGCTTGCCGACCAATTGCTTGCATAACATAAATTCTTTCGGGCTATTAACCGCATCCGCTGCCACTACTTTACCGTCCTTTAAGTAGAATATTGCGAATTGATGGGTGTCCATGTCGCCGCGCAATACTTGGCTGTCGCCGTCTGCTGAGAAGCCTACCATCTGTAGTTTAAGATCGTATTGATCTGACCAGAACCAAGGTATAGCTGCGTAGACTTTATCATCGCCGAGCATGTTAGCGGTACTTACCCGCGCTTGATCCATTGCGTTGGGTACAGACTCTAACCGCAGGCGCTTATTCATTAACGGGTTGGGGTGGTTGGTGCAATCACCCGCAGCATAGATATCTGGGTCCGATGTGCGGCAGTGGTCGTCTACGACAATGCCGTTGTCACAGTGAATGCCTGCCTCTTCAGCGATCTCAATATTTGGGATGATCCCAATGCCCACAATAACAATGTCTGCATCAAAGCTTTCGTCGCCACATAACACTTTTTCTACGCTACCGTTGCCGGAGAAACCGGTGACCCCGGTTTGGGTGTGTATGTGCACGCCGCGATCAGTGTGCAGCTTGTGGTAGTAGGCCGACATCTCAGGTGTGGTGACGCGCTGTAAAATGCGTTCTTCCATTTCTAGCACGTGGACATTCATGCCCAGTTCTATGCCAACTGCTGCGACCTCTAGGCCAATGTAGCCGCCGCCGACAATGACCAGATTGGCGCCAGGCTTAACGTCTGCGCGAATGCCATCTACATCATCCATTGTCCGTAGGTAGTGGATACCCGATAGGTCGCTGCCCTCAATGCTTAATTTACGCGGGCGCGAGCCTGTGCTGATGAGGAGTTTTTCGTAAGCAATGGTTTCGCCATTGTCTAAGTTAATGGTCTTTGTACTGGGGTCGATTTGGGTGGCCCTAGTATCCAGCATGAGCTGTATATCTTTGTCCGCGTAAAATTTCTCTGCACGCAGGTAAACTTTGTCAGCGAGTTGAGTGCCCGCTAGATATTGTTTCGAGAGTGGTGGGCGCTGATAAGGCACGTGTGCTTCGTCACCGATAATGGTGATGGGGCCTTCAAATTTTGCTTGGCGAAGGCTAGCTGCGGCTTGGCCGGCTGCATGGCCTGCGCCGATGATGACAATACCCGTCATGGAAGTTCCTTGGTGCTTACAAAGTGGGTAGTTTAACCTGTCACGTGAGGGATTCGCACTTTAGATTTGTAGGAGAGAGAAATGTCTAAAATTCGTAGTTTGACCGAGGCAGTAAAGTTAGCCCGAGAAAATTTGAGCCAAGGCGATTGGGACTATTTGGTTGGAGCCGCAGATACGGAGACTAGCCTTAGGCGTAATCGTGGCGCGGTGGAATCTTGGGCATTTCGACCGCGCATTTTGAATGATGTCAGCGACGTGCAAATCGCCTCTAAGCTGTTGGGTAGTGAAATGCGCATCCCCGTCATTTTACCCCCCATTGGCTCGGTGCAAGCGTTCTCGCCTGGTGGGGGTACTGAGGTTGCTCAGGCAGCGCAGGAATTCGGCATTCTGCAAATTTTGAGCTCAGCCTGTGCACCAGATTTTGAAACAGTAGCTCGCGAGGTGCCTGGGCCGCGCATTTACCAACTTTATTTAACCGGCGATGAAGCGTGGATGGACGAGCAAATTGAGCGCTCGATAGCAGCCGGCTACACGGGTTTTTGTTTAACCGCAGACACCCAAGTTTATTCTCGCCGCGAGCGCGACATACTGAAGCAATACACGCCCATGTCGGGGCGCTCAGCCAGCCCAGCCGGCGACTTCAATTACCAGTCTAGTATGTCTTGGGACACTGTGGCGCATATTAAGGAGAAGTTCGATCTTCCCCTGATGGTCAAAGGCGTAGTGGTTGCCGAAGACGCCAAACGCTGCGTAGAGGCAGGGGTCGATGTGGTTTATGTGTCTAATCATGGCGGTCGCCAGTTAGACCACTCCCGGGCCTGCATTGATTCTTTGCCAGAAGTGGTGGAAGCCGTTCAGGGTCGAGTGCCGGTTATAGTTGATGGCGGATTTATGCGCGGGGCGGATGTTGTCAAAGGTTTATGCTTGGGTGCAGACATCGTTGGCATGGGCCGGTTTGAAGGCTTGTGTATGGCTGCCGGTGGCAAAGATGCATTGGGCCGCGGACTGACAATTTTGGAGCAAGAGATCCGCATAACCATGGCATTAGCGGGGGCTGCAACTTTGGCTGATTTGAACCCGAATCTTGTGGAACGCTTGGAGCCCGTTGGCACACCGAGTGTCTTGAGTTCTTTCCCATTGTTGTCTGAGATCGAATAGGCATTTGAACGCCTAGGCATTTGAACGCTTAGGCAGGGATTGCGCTCGGGCGCGTCTACTTATCCGAAGGCAGTGGCATTGGAAACGGCGTTACCGTGCCACCTTTGGTGTCTGTAATTTTGGCTACGCCTTCTTTCTCTACCTCGTCAATGCGCACGATAGAGTGCATTGGAATAAAGGATCGTTGCACGCCCTCAAACTCGCTGCGCAATCTTTCCTCACTGGGGTCAATCAGCAGCGAGGAGCGGTTGCCAAAGGAATAATCTTCTACTTCCACAAAGCCATATAAGTCGCTTTGATAAATATTGCGGGCGTACACCTCATAAATTTGTCCCTGATTTTGGAACAATATTTTGAAGATACTTTCTTGCTTGTCTTTACCCGCCATTACTTTGTATCACCTGTTGTAATCCGATTGCTGCATTTGCATGTCTGCAGATTTCATTGCTGAAGGTTTTACAGTGCCTGCATGTGCTGGATAGTTGGGGATAAATGCTGGGTTTTCAAGTGCTCGTTCATGCGCCTTGGGGGTGGCACCGACGCTTTTTTTACTCACCCATGCACATCTGCCATTAGGTTACTGGGCAGGATGGCGTATAATGAGGCTCTTTTTTTACACCAAAGTCACTATCAATATGGCCAAGAAGCTTTTCGTTAAAACCCACGGTTGCCAGATGAACGAGTATGACTCGGCGCGGATGTATGACGTGCTGCGTGAACAACAGGGTTATGAAATAGCCGAGACCGAGGAAGAGGCTGATGTACTGCTGCTCAATACTTGCTCGATTCGTGAGAAGGCCCAAGAAAAGGTTTTTCATCAGCTAGGGCGCTGGCAGAAACTCAAAAATGCTAACCCAGATTTGGTTATTGGGGTTGGCGGCTGCGTCGCCAGCCAAGAGGGCGATGCCATCATGAAGCGCGCACCGGTAGTAGACATGGTCTTTGGTCCGCAAACTATTCACCGTTTGCCGGATATGTTGAGTTCCCAGAAAAGCCAATTGTTGCCGGTTGTGGACATCACTTTTCCTGAAGTGGAAAAATTTGATCGCCTGCCTGAACCCAGCGTGGATGGCCCCGCAGCTTTTCTCTCTATCATGGAAGGCTGCAGCAAGTACTGTAGTTTTTGTGTGGTCCCCTACACTCGGGGCGAGGAGGTCAGTCGTTCGGTGTCCTCTGTTCTGCAAGAGGTTGAGAGTTTAACCAAGCAGGGTGTCAAAGAAATTCACCTACTTGGGCAAAATGTGAATTCTTATTTGGGTGAGATAGATGGCGATACCGCTGACCTTGCAGAGCTGATTTATTATGTGGCAGCAGTGCCCGGCGTGGAGCGCATTCGCTTCACCACATCGCATCCCATGGATTTTTCTGACAATTTGATTCAAGCCTACAAAGATATTCCGGCCTTGGTGAATCACTTGCACCTGCCGGTGCAATCGGGTTCAGATACTATTTTGGCCGCCATGAAGCGGGGTCATACAGCGGCGGACTATTACGAAAGAATTGCTCGTCTGCGTGAGGTGCGACCAGACATCAGTTTGTCTTCGGACTTTATTATTGGCTTTCCCGGCGAGAGTGATGAAGATTTTGCAGACACCATGAAGCTCATTGAAGACATTGGTTTTGATTTCTCCTTCAGCTTCATTTACAGCGCGCGTCCCGGCACGCCGGCTGCGGCCCTTCAAGATGACACGCCTGAGGAGATTAAAAAGCAGCGCCTGCAACAGTTGCAAACACGGCTGCGAGATCAAGCTGAGGCGATATCTCACGCCATGGTGGGTACTATGCAACAAGTATTGGTTACTGGGCCTGCCAAGAAGGGGGCCGATGAAGGTCAACTTGCCGCGCGCACAGAAAATAATCGCGTGGTGAATTTTGTCGGTCCTGCCAGTTTGATCGGTGAATTTATCAGTGTTGTTATTACCAAGGCCTTTCCTAATTCTCTGCGCGGTGAAATGGTCGAGTAATTGGCTAAGTTCGCTCTCAACTTATTGGCTAACAATCAGTCCATACTAAGGGCCTTAGTTGCTGCTAACCTCTATCTACTGCTTATAAAAAGTTTGGTGAAATTTGGAAGAAAACACAGATAACCCCGGAGCGGATGCTCGTGTGGTGCCCTTTACCCGCCTTATTGCCTTGGAACCCAGTGACGCTGGGCGACTGGCCAGTCTTATTGGTCCTGTAGATCAAAACCTCAAGCATCTAGAGCGCCGGCTCGGCGTGTACATACGCAGCCGAGGCAACGAGTTTCAAATCAGCGGTCCCCAAGGCAGGGTGCAAGCTGCTGAGGCATTGTTGCACCAGTTGTACCGCGAAACCGCAGATCGAGAATCAATAGAACCAGATTTTGTACACCTCTTTTTACAAGAGGCCGGATTGGATGCACTTATGGCAGAACAAGATAAACCCCAAGGTCCTACAGTGGTTATGGATGTAGATGCGCAAAAAGCCGAGACCACAGGCAAGGGTGAAAAAGGCGCTGCGCAAAATGTTGATCAATTGGTCATTCGCACACCGAAGAAATCTATCAAGCCCCGTGGTGGCAATCAGCTTAAGTACTGCAACGCAGTGCGACGTCATGACATTAATTTTGGTATCGGTCCTGCGGGCACGGGTAAGACTTACTTGGCTGTCGCCCTTGCTGTTGAGGCATTGGAGTCTCAGCAGGTTTCGCGAATATTATTGGTTAGACCAGCAGTTGAGGCAGGAGAAAAATTAGGTTTCTTGCCTGGCGATTTAGCGCAAAAAATTGACCCCTATTTGCGTCCACTCTACGACGCCCTTTATGAGATGCTTGGCGTAGAGCGGGTCAATAAATATATAGAGCGTAACGTGATCGAAGTTGCGCCGCTGGCCTATATGCGTGGTCGTACGCTAAACAATGCCTTTATTATTTTGGATGAGTCGCAAAATACGACCGTTGCGCAGATGAAAATGTTTCTCACGCGTATCGGTTTTGGCTCCACGGCAGTGGTCACTGGTGACATTACTCAAATTGATCTACCGCGTGGTGAAAACTCTGGGCTGATTCATGTGCGTGACGTTCTGCGCAATATTGAAGGCATCAAGTTCACACAATTTGTCTCCAAGGATGTAGTGCGTCACCCGCTGGTGCAGAAAATTGTCGACGCCTACGAGTTATTCCAAAATTCACCGCGCGCCGCTGACGGTGAATCACGCGATCAGCAGCGCTAATACATTGTTGTGCATTTGACCGCCGTTTTGATCAGCAATGACAGATATGCACAGCGACCACTATGAATATTGATCTGCAGATTGCGGAAGATCTGCAAGGCAGCAACAGCGACCTTGCTGGGCTGCTGACCCCTCATTCTAGCGATGACGAAGCCCTCATAGCCCTGCATACATTGATTAGCAGTTGGCTGCGGGCGGTGCATAGGCATCTGGATGATGCCAGGCTAAATTATCCCCTATGTATTCGCCTGTGTGATTTGAGCGAGTCGCAAACACTTAACCTTACGTATCGTGGTAAAGATAAACCCACCAATGTGCTGAGTTTTCCGGCTCAATTAGATGAACCATTTGTTCATGATGATATGCCGTTGGGTGACTTGCTGATTTGTTGGCCAGTCCTCGTTGAGGAAGCGCGCGAGCAAGGCAAACTGCCCTTGCATCACCTAGCGCACTTGCTTGTGCACGGGGTACTGCACCTGCTGGATTACGACCACGAAGACGATATACAAGCGCAGATTATGGAAGCGCTAGAGGTGGTGGTGCTGGCTGAGTTGGCTATAGATAACCCCTACAGCTAGTGAAGCAAGCGACAATCTTTTTAATCTGGCCTTGCATTTTTTCCATGCCTTACTTATATAGGAAGGCCTAATATTGGTAAAACTTGTTATATGAGTGATATGTCTGAGTTCTCTGACGACTCAGTTGAAAAAAAGTCCCCACGTCGCGGCGTACGCGGATGGTTGTCTGATCTATTTTCAGAAGCACCAGACGATGTTGCAGCGTTACTCGAAGTTTTACAGGATGCCGCCGAGCGTCAGCTGATCGATGTAGATGCCCTGAATATAATTGTCGGCGCGCTGCATGTAGCAGATATGCACGCCCGGGATATTATGATCCCCCGCTCAGCGCTGGTTGTGGTTCACGAAGATCAACAGCCTGCAGAACTGTTACCACTGGTCATAGACTCTAAGCACTCACGTTTTCCAGTGGTGGGCGATGATGTTGACGACATTAAGGGCATTTTGCACGCCAAGGACCTGCTCTCGCTAGCGCTAGAAGAAGAAGGCCAGCGCTTTGATATTAAAGACTTTATTCGTCCTGCCGCGGTGATTCCAGAAAGTAAAAGACTGAATGTTCTGTTGGAAGAATTTCGTGCCAACCGCAACCATATGGCCTTGGTGGTGGATGAATATGGACAAATTTCTGGCGCGGTGACCATTGAAGATGTCTTGGAGCAAATTGTTGGAGAGATAGAAGATGAGCACGATGTTGATGACGATAGTTTCGTTAAACAGCTCGAGCCGTCGTCTTTTCATGTTAAGGCCAACACGACAATAGAAGACTTCAACGAGTATTTCGGCCTTGAGCTAAGTGATGACGAGTTTGACACCATCGGTGGCATTGTCTTGCAGGCGTTTGGGCATTTGCCTGAGCTCGGCGAGTCCATTGAAGTTGCTGGTCTCAAGTTTGAAGTGCTCAACGCAGATTCAAGACGTTTGCGCCTGCTGCGGGTGGACACCCCCCAGCCCATTGAACATAGCGAGCTCGCTTGAACGCTAAATCAGCGCTTTTGTTAGCGCTGATTACTGGCGCTATATATCCCCTTGGTTTTGCCCCATTCGGCTACTTCAGTGTGGCTTTGCTCTCAGTCATGGGGTTTTTTCTGTTACTTGTCCGAGCACCCCACTTAGCGCCTTGGTCGGCCCTTGCTTTTGGTTTTGGCAAATACCTAGTTGGTATTTCATGGGTTTATGTCAGCATCAATCAATACGGCAGTGCGCCACCCTTACTTGCTGGCGTGTTGGTGTTGCTGTTTGTTGCGGTGATGGCGCTCTTTTGCTGGCCAATAGGTCTTGTTTATCGGCGCTTGCATAGCGCCAACCCCTACCTCAACGGACTGATTTTTATTGCGCTCTGGCTGGTCATGGAGTGGTCGCTGACATGGCTATTGACCGGCTTCCCATGGCTCTTCTTAGGCTATGGTGCAATTGATTCAGTTTTAGCAGGTGTTGCGCCAGTAGCAGGGGTCCTAGCGACTTCGGCCTTTGGCTTAGTTTCTGCCGTGGGTGTTGCCCTCTTCGGACTTCTCTATGTTCAAGGGCGGCGCGGTGAGCTGCTGCTACCCAGCCTGGCGCTGGTGGGTTTACCTTGGATCATCGGCGCGCTGCTCAGTTCAGTGTCTTGGGTGCAGCCCATTGGTCAATATTCGGTCGCTTTGGTGCAAGGCAATTTAGATCAGGCGGTGAAATGGGACCAAGACGAGCAAGCAGCGAATGTCCGTAAGCACATAGCACTCAGTGCAGACCATTGGGACGCAGACCTCATTGTCTGGCCTGAATTTGCTGTGACACTTTACGGCGCGCAGGCGCAGCAAGCGGTAGATTTTTTACAGACTCAGGGGCTAGCCACACAAACGAATGTCATTACTGGCATTCCTACCCTTGAGCGCCTGCCCCGGGCTGAAGGCGGGCGCAGTTACAACATTTATAATACGGCACAGGGCTATGGGTTGGCCGGGGGTGGTTTTGCTAAATATCATTTGGTGCCTTTTGGTGAATTCGTACCCTTGGAAGATTGGTTGCGCGGCTTAATCGAATTTTTTAACTTGCCCATGTCCGGCTTAAAGAAGGGGCAGTGGCAGCAGAACAACATAACCTTGAGCTTGCCGCGTGCCGATGAGGTGGCGAGTGGAAGCCAGAATGAAGTGCAGATCGCAATCGGTATTTGTTACGAAATCGCCTACGGGAATTCTATGCGCCAGCGCGCCGAGGAAGCTGGCGTGCTGCTGACTATATCCAACGATACGTGGTTTGGTGGGTCGATTGGTCCTCACCAGCATATGCAGATCGCCCGTATGCGCGCCCTTGAAAATGGGCGTTGGTTATTGCGTGGCACAAATAATGGTGTCACCGCTATTGTCAATGCTCAGGGCAAGATGGTTGACCAATTGCCGCAGTTTGAACCTGCGGTGCTGCGCGGCGAGTTTGCAGTTATGCAGGGGCGCACCCCTTACAGTCGAATCGGTGATTGGCCCATTTTGGCGTTGATGTTTGGCGCCTTGGGTATTGGAATCCTGAGCAAAATGCGCTCTCCCGCATAGCTGTTGCGGTGTGCAAAGTATCCTCCACCGCGAAAAATTTACGCCCAGATTAAGAACCTATGTCTTGGTAGTGGTCCTAATCTTCGCCCCCCTTAAAGCCGCAATCCGATCCCTTCCCAGCGCTGGCTGAGCCACAAAGATTTGCCTAAATTACCCAGCAAACTACGAAGATGGTGCGGGTAAGTGTTATCCTTGCTGCCGTTTTATAAGCAACCTAAGACCAAAAGCATGAACCCAGTTTACGAGCCGCGACAAATTGAATCCCAAGCACAAGCCCACTGGGATGAAAATCAGTCCTTTGTCGGAGATGAGCAGCGCCCGGGAGAAAAATTTTACTGCCTAGCCATGTTCCCATACCCCAGTGGCCGACTGCATATGGGCCACGTGCGCTGCTATACCTTAGGTGACGTGATCAACCGCTATCGCAGGCTTAAAGGCTTCAATGTTATGCACCCTATGGGCTGGGATGCCTTTGGTCTGCCCGCCGAAAACGCGGCAATAAAACACGATATTCCGCCAGCAGACTGGACCAAAGACAATATTGCGTATATGCGCACGCAGATGCAGCGCTTGGGTTTTGGCATGGACTGGTCCAGAGAAGTGGCCACCTGCGACCCCGAATACTATCGCTGGGAGCAATGGTTGTTCGTAAAGCTCTACGCAAAGGGCATGGTTTATCGCAAAAACGCCATGGTTAACTGGGACCCAGTAGACCAAACAGTGTTGGCGAATGAGCAGGTAGTGGACGGCAAAGGTTGGCGTTCCGGTGCGGTCGTTGAGCGCCGGGAAATGTCTCAATGGTTCTTAAAAATTACTGACTACGCTCAAGAGTTATTGGATGAGTTAGATGATATGCCGGGCTGGCCTGACTCTGTAAAGAACATGCAGCGTAACTGGATTGGTCGCTCACAGGGCGCTGAAGTTGATTTCACTGTGACCCATGATGAGAGTCAAAAGCTCACCGTGTTCACCACACGACCAGACACCTTAATGGGGGCAACCTACGTGGCTGTGGCCCCAGAGCACCCATTGGCCACATTGGCTGCGCAGACCACCCCTGAGGTGGCTGCATTTATTCAAGCGCATAAAGTAAATACCACTGCGGAAGCTGACCTCGCGGTGATGGAGAAGGTGGGTATTGCAACCGGGTTGACCGTTAAGCATCCGTTAACTGACGAGCTACTGCCGGTATGGATAGCTAATTTTGTGCTCATGGAATATGGCTCTGGCGCGGTTATGTCGGTGCCAGCCCATGATCAGCGCGACTACGAGTTTGCGCACAAGTACGGTATTGATATTGCCCAAGTCATTGAGCCCGTGGGGGATGATGAATGTAATTTGGCTGAATCTGCGTTTACGGCCAAAGGGCGTTTGATTAACTCGGGCCAGTTCGATGGATTAGAATTTGACCAGGCTTTTACCGCTATCGTTGATGCGTTAGCCGCTAAAGAGGCTGGTCGGTCAATCACCAACTATCGTCTGCGCGATTGGGGGGTTTCTAGACAGCGTTATTGGGGGTGCCCAATTCCCATGATCCACTGCGCTGATTGTGGTGTATTACCTGTGCCAGAAGCCGACTTACCCGTTGTGCTGCCTACGCAAGTGAGTTTCAGCGGTGTGGGTTCGCCATTGGAAAATATGCCTGATTTTCTCAATGTCGCTTGCCCCGGATGTGGCAAAGATGCGCGGCGTGAAACAGATACCTTTGATACGTTTATGGAATCGTCTTGGTATTACGCGCGTTTTGCGTCGCCAGATGCAGATACCTCAATGCTCGACGAACGCGCCAACTATTGGGCGCCGGTGGATCATTACGTTGGGGGTATAGAACACGCAATTTTGCACCTGTTGTACGCCCGTTTCTATTTCAAACTGATGCGTGACGAAGGGTTGGTCAAAGACAACGAACCTTTCAAAAAATTAATGATGCTGGGCATGGTGCTGCAAGACGGTAAAAAGATGTCCAAATCTGCTGGCGATGCGGGCGACCCGCAAAAGCTGTTAGACCGTTATGGCGCCGACACCGTGCGCACCGCCATGATGTTTGCAGCGCCCCCAGAACAGTCCTTTGAGTGGAGTGAGGCGGGCCTTGAAGGTGCAATGCGTTTTCTAAAACGTCTTTGGACCGCAGTACACGAGCACGTTGCCGCTGGCCCAATACCCGAACTCGATTTCCTCGACCTGTCTGATGAAGGCAAGGCGCTGCGCCGTAAGACTCACGAAACGCTGCAAAAAGCGGACGATGATTACGGGCGACGTATGCAGTTCAATACAGTGGTTTCTGCGGTAATGGGATTAGCTAACAGTTTGTATAAATTTCAAGCTAAAACTGCTGGTGACCGAGCGGCCGCCCAAGAGGCATGGCTGAGCGCTGTGCAAATTATTTCGCCTATCGCGCCACATATTGCTCATAGTCTATGGCAAACCTTAGGCCAGCAGGGCTCCCTAGTGGACTGTCCGTGGCCTGAGATAGATGAGAGCGCTTTGGTTCAACAACACTTGTCTTTAGTGGTTCAGGTGAACGGCAAAGTGCGTGGCAAGATCGAAGTAGATGCCGGCGCGAGCAAGGAAGAAATTCTTGAGATTGCCAAAAACGAAAGTAACGTGGCACGCTATTTAGAAGATAAGACCGTACGTAAAGAGATTGTTGTGCCGAATAAACTTGTCAATATTGTGGTGGGTTAAGTGTTTGTGAGTCGCCATTTGTCCCTTCTGCTGAGTGTCTGCGCACTGGCTATGCTTGTGCATGGCTGTGGCTTTCAACTGCGTGGTAGCGACCTTGGTGAGCTGAACTTAGACTATCGTATTACGGGCAACCTAACTGGTGGTGGAGCGGACGCAACTTCGGCTGAGTTTTTGCAGTTGCTCAGACAATCGTTAAAGCAGTCTGGGGCTCGTGAGATAAATGCTGGCAACGTGCTGATAGAAATAACCAGCTTGCGCCGACAAGAGATCGAAGGCGCGGTGAATGCACAGGTCAGGGTTGCTGAGAAGAGTATTGTTTTTACACTACTGTATAGGGTGGTTGATGTTACTGGGCGCGACATTGTCGCGGACCAACGCCTGGAAGTTGAGCGCGTATACAGAATCGACCGGAATAATCTTTTAGCCAGTAACAGTGAGCAAAAGCTGCTAGAGACTGAACTGCTGCGTAACTTGGCAGGGCAGGTGGTTAGAGGGTTAGGTGTGGTGATGTCCAAGCAGTCTGCGTTGGCTGAACCGGCGGGTTAACTCAGTGCAAATTAAACCTGAACAATTGTCCTCTTCATTGTCTCGTGGTTTGCAGACGATCTATCTGGTCAGTGGTGACGATACATTGCTCGTAGAAGAGGCCTGCGATGAAATTATTGCAGCCGCTCGTGCTCAGGGGTTCACTGAGCGCTCTATTCATCATGTTGAGCCCGGGTTCCACTGGTATGACATCACCAATGATGCGGCCAGCATGTCGCTGTTCGCTGAACGTAAAATTTTAGACCTGCGCCTTGGCTCGGGTAAGTTCGACAAAGAAGCATCTGAAGTTTTGCGCTCGTGGTGCGATGGCGAAACGAGTAACAGTGATACGCTTTTGCTCTTGCGCACGGATCGCTTGCAACCTAAGCAGCGCTCTTCGGCTTGGTTTAAGGCGATAGAGCAGGCGGGTGGCATTGTGTTGATCTGGCCCATGAGTCCACGAGACATGCCCAGGTGGCTTGAGGCTCGACTCACTAAACGTGGTCTTAGCATGGATCGCGATGGCTTGAGTTATTTGGCTGATCGAGTGGAAGGCAACCTACTTGCGGCGGCTCAGGAAATTGAAAAACTTGCTTTGCAAGGTTTGCCGCAACCCATTTCCCAGCAGACGCTCATTGCCTCCCTTGAGGATACCTCGCGTTTTACCAGCTTCGATATGATTGATGCCGCCATGGCTGGAGACGCTGTTAGAGCGCGCAAAGTTCTGCGCTCGCTTAGACAAGAGGGCGTTAGCCTTTTCGCTATTCTAGGTGCGCTGACTAGTCAGCTAAGACGCCTAGGTCAAAGTCGCGGACTGCCTCCAGCCCGTGCGCGCATTGTTGAGCAGTTTGCGCGACGGGTAAGCTCGCCATTAACATTGCTGGCTGAATGCGCGGTGATTGATCAACAAGGTAAAGGCCAACGTTTTGGCGACGCTTGGGTAAGTTTAGAGCAATTGGTGTTGGTTATGGCCGGCACGGTTGGCATGGTGCCGCCGTCTGTTTATCAACGCCGCCTGCGCGGGCGCTAAACCAAACCTTTCGGTAAAGCGGCAGCCGTCTTTTTGTTTACCCTCTAATTTACAAAGGTATCTGCAGTTACGCCTAGGTCTACTATCACTAGCTCGCCACTGCTGTTGTCGAAGCTGGTGACTGAGCAGTTATCGGGGGCAAAAACCCGCATCTTGTCATCACCTTGGGCATAGCTGACCGCTGCGTTGATGGCCACATAATGGCTGAAAATAATGCAGTTTTCCGAGCAGGAGCGAAGGTAGTCAACAATATTTTGCCGCCACTGCTGGGAGTTTTGGTCTAGGTCGGACCAGTTACCGGCCATGGCATTTTGTAGCCATTGGGCCCGCGCGGCTAAGTCTTCAGTAGGCGACGGAATCTCCGCTACTCGTTCCTCAATAGTGACGTCAGCCTGCCACAGGGTTTGCAATGGAATGGCGGTTTCCTGAGCCCGAGCCAATGGGCTGGAGCGTAAAATGGGTAGGTTGGCTGAGCCGTTGGGGCCGGTTCTATGCTGGTGATCCAGCAACTTTGCTACCGCCTCGGACTGTGATCGGCCTAGATCGTCTAAGCCGGGATCTCGGTGACTACCAAAACCTGCGGCAGCTTTGCCGTGTCGTACTAATTGAATTAATGCCATCTTTCTGCTGCTCTTTTTCTATGGGTTCTCTACAATGAGAGGCTTGCTTAATTGAGTTTAGGATTTACCAGTGACAGACCAATCAGAATCAGGATTAAGTCCTGCTCTAGTGCCCGATACACAATACAGTGTCAGGGAAGTTTTCGGGATTGATCAAGATTTGACCGTTCCCGGCTTCAGCGAAAGATCTGACTACGTGCCCGCCGTCGATGAAGAATACCGTTTTGACCGCGACACTACATTAGCGATTTTAGCAGGATTCACCCATAACCGTAGAGTTATGGTTCAGGGCTACCATGGCACGGGTAAATCTACCCACATCGAGCAGGTGGCTGCGCGACTCAATTGGCCGTGTATTCGAGTTAACCTCGATTCCCATATCTCCCGTATTGACCTCATTGGTAAAGACGCCATTGTCCTAAAAGACGGTAAGCAAATTACCGAATTCCGTGAAGGCATTTTGCCATGGGCGCTGCAACATTCAGTGGCCTTGGTTTTTGATGAATATGATGCGGGTAGACCCGATGTCATGTTCGTTATTCAGCGGATCCTCGAAATTGAAGGCAAGCTGACGCTGTTAGATCAAAACAAGGTCATTAGCCCGCATCCGTTTTTCCGGCTCTTTGCGACCACCAATACAGTGGGCTTGGGTGATACAACAGGCCTTTACCACGGTACGCAACAAATTAACCAAGGTCAGATGGACCGTTGGAGTATTGTTTCTACCCTTAACTATTTAGATCACGATGCTGAAGCGGCTATTGTTTTGGGCAAGGTCGCTGCTTTCAACGCAACGCCCGAAGGCCAGCGTGTGATTAGTAATATGGTGAGCGTTGCAGATCTGACCCGTAAAGGCTTTATCAATGGCGACGTTTCTACGGTTATGTCACCAAGAACTGTCCTAACTTGGGCGCAAAACGCTGAAATTTTTGGCGATATTGGTTTTGCATTTAGGGTCACATTTTTGAATAAATGCGATGAGCTAGAGCGTTCTATTGTTGCTGAGTATTACCAACGCTGCATAGGCGAAGATCTAGGTGATGCAACTGCAGGAATTACTCTGAAGTCTGCATAAGGCTCTATTTAGACCAAAGGCTGATATGGCTAATATAAACGAGGCAGACAATCCGCTTGAACCGTTCAAGCGGGCGACTACGGCAACTATTCGTGCGATCGCGGGTGATGACGAGCTAGAGGTCACCTTTGGCCCGGGCGCACCGGCAGCTCACGGCGGCAAGCTTAGACTGCCGCTTCCAGCTATGGGTGCCAGTAGCTCTGAAATAGATGCTGTGCGCGGAGTGGGCGACGAGTTTGCCCTAAGATTTCGTCATCATAATGCCAGATTGCATGCGCGCTACAGCCCCGAGGGCGGTCCTGCCCAAGAAATGTTTGAATGGATTGAATCGGCCAGAATTGCCTCAATCGGTACGCTGCGCATGGAAGGCGTGGGCCAAAATCTAGACGCCCATCTAGAACAACAATGCAAGCAAGCCGCCTTTGACGCCATTACTGCTGAAACAGAAGCGCCCTTGTCTGTGGCTGTAGGGCTTATTGTCCGCGAGCAATTAACCGGTAGAACACTGCCCCCCAGCGCCGAGCATGTTGTGCAATTTTGGCGCGACCATGTCATGAAAAATGCCGGGGACGATATAGAAGCACTCCGTGATCATATTGGTGATCAAGAGCGCTTTGCCGACCTTTGCCGAAATATTATTTCTGATCTGGGTTTGCCTGTTGATTTAGACGACCCAAGCGACGGTGAGAGCAATCAAGACGACATGGATACCATGGACGAGTCTGAGGATGCTGAATCAGATTTTAGTCCTGAAGATGTGGTGCTTGATGACGATGCTGCGGGTGAAGAAAGCAGCGACGGAGACGCCACCACGGTAGAAATGGATGCCCATGCGGACATGGATGAATCTGCAGCTGAATCCGATCCGGATGAAGCCGCGGTGCCCATGCCCGACGACGCTGGCCGCATACCGGTTGATATCAACTACAACGCTTATACTGAAAAGTTCGACGAAATTATTCGCGCGGAAGAGCTTTGTGATGCTGACGAAATGATCCGCTTGCGCCAATTGCTAGATCAGCAGTTGGTTGCACTACAGCACGCCACGTCAAAGTTAGCTAACCGGTTACAGCGTCGGTTGATGGCCAAGCAAAATCGAACTTGGGAATTTGATCTTGAAGAAGGGGTACTGGACGCCGCGCGTTTGACCCAAGTCATTATCGACCCAATGAATCCGCTGGCGTATAAGCAAGAGAAAGAAACCAAGTTCCGCGACACCGTTGTAACCCTGCTCATTGACAGCTCCGGTTCTATGCGCGGACGCTCAATTACCATAGCGGCAATGTGCGCGGACATTATGGGCCGCACTTTAGAGCGGTGTTCGGTAAGAGTGGAAATTCTGGGCTTCACCACTAAGGCTTGGCGTGGCGGCGAATCTCGAGAAACTTGGATTAATGCTAATAAGCCCGCTAACCCAGGTCGCCTCAATGACTTGCGCCACATCATTTATAAGAGCGCGGACGACAATTGGTCCCGCACCAAGCGTAATCTTGGTTTGATGATGCGCGAGGAATTGCTGAAAGAGAATATTGATGGTGAGGCGCTCATTTGGGCTCACAATCGTTTAGTCACTCGCCCTGAGCAGCGCAAGGTGATGATGGTTATTTCCGATGGCCTGCCGGTAGATAACTCTACCTTGCTGGTCAATCCAAGTAATTTTCTTGAACAGCACCTAAAGTACGCCATTGATATGATTGAAAATAAATCGCCGGTTGAATTGGTCGCTATTGGTATTGGTCACGATGTGACCCACCACTACAAGCGTGCTGTCACTATTACAGATGCTGAGCAGTTGGGGGGTGCGATGACTGAGCAGTTAGCCGAGTTGTTTGAGATAAACAACTAGTCCCAATTAGCTAAAGTGGGCGGCGCTTTGGTAGGTGGACCCAGCTCATGCTGGGCCTGCTGTTTTTTCGGTACTTAGTAAATACTTAGCAAGCACATAAAAAGTACTTCGGTAGCGTTAGATTTAGCCTACCACTTCCATGCGAGTGATCTCAGGAGCACCGCCCATTAAACCCTTAAAGCCCGCGCCTGCTGCTTTGAAGTGTTCTGATGCGCCATGAGCTGCTACCGCGTCAGCATCTGCGTAGAGTTCCATAACAACATAATTGCCATCGGCATCTTTGCACAGCTTATAAAGGTGGCAGCCAGGTTCGTTGGCATTCACCTGCTCGGCTAGTCCAAGCATAACCTTTTCAAATTCTGCTTCTTTACCTTCCAAAACGTTGAGCTTTGCTACTACTGCAAGCATATTCCTCTCCTAATTAATGAACCGAAAAATCGTTAGTTGCGGGAAGCTGGCCCATAACTGGTTACAGTTGAGTTAAGCTTTACCGCTCCATTGAGAATAAGGACTCTTATGCACCGACGCAATCTAAGTGAGGCCATTGAGCGCTATCATCTTCGTTATCCCCAAGAGATTGAGGCGGTTCAGCGCTTTAGAAAATTATTGGCCGAGTACCCCAACTGCTTTGAACGCACCTGCTGGGCCGGGCATATAACCGGTTCTGCCTGGTTGGTAGATGCCTCTGGCGAGCAGCTGTTGTTGACCAATCACCGCAAATTAAAAATGTGGCTACAACTGGGTGGGCACAGTGATGGTGATGCAAATACTTCAGGTGTTGCCTACCGAGAAGCGGTGGAGGAGTCGGGGTTAAAGGTTGCACTGCTCAGCGAGGAAATTTTTGATATTGATATCCATGAAATTCCAGCAGCAAAGGGCGATCCTGCGCACTATCATTTTGATGTGCGTTATCAGCTCCGCGCCGAAAATAGGGACTTTGTTGTCAGCGAAGAATCTTTAGATTTGGCCTGGGTGCCAATTAATGATTTAGAAAAGTACACGCAAGAAACTTCCATTTTACGTATGCGCGAAAAATGGCGCGCTGAAAACAGCAAAAACTTCTCAAAATAGTCAAGAAATAATGCGTAATTATCGCTTGTGACTGTGTCAAGGTTGCCCTAGGCTAATCAGTCTCGCCCGATTGTTCCTGTGAGGCGTTTTCTTAGATATGCAAATATTTAGCAAGATGACTCGGTTGAAAATAGAGAAATATCGTTGGGGTAGTTTTACTCAGCAATTTTTCTTCGAAGGTCCTAGGTTTGATTGGTCGATATGCTCCATTAGGAGTGAAATTCAGCGCTTATCAAACAAGGAGCTAAGAAAGCTGTGAAGAAACTATATGTAGGTAACCTCGCATGGGCGGTCACCGATGAAGATCTGCAAACTCTGTTCTCAGAGCATGGCAGTGTTGCGTCAGCTTCGGTTATTACTGACCGAGAAACTGGACGTTCAAGAGGATTTGGATTCGTAGAAATCGAAGACGGCGCTGAAGCCGCGATCGAAGCACTAAACGGTCTTGATTTCAAAGGTCGTGCACTACGTGTTAACGAAGCGCAAAGCAAGCAACGCCCTGGTGGCGGTGGCGGTGGCGGTCGTGACGGTGGTGGTGGCGGACGTCGTTTCTAAGATCGACTCTGCTATTGCAGGAATCGCATTTTGTTCTGATCAGTAGGTCAGAACAAAAGCACTTTCTCACATTTTGAATATCTTAAGCATTGGCTAAGCCCTCTTCCTGTAGAGCAATTCTGCTAGGAATCTTTCCGTTATTGTCCAAATTTCACCACTCTAGTGAAAAGCCACAGAATCCCATTTTTTAAACCAGTATTTCACTGCCCCCTATTGGTCCTAAACCTTACCCGTTCTCTTGCCCGCGTTAGTCGTATAGGTGGCAGGCAACTTGTCTGTTTTCATCAAAATGTTCTTCTGCTTTTGCAACAGTGGGCGTTTTTAACACGGGCGTAATTTGGTGACAGACAGGCATAGCTTGAGGGCATCTATTGGCAAAGCGACAACCTGCGGGAATATTCACCGGTGACGGAATTTCGCCCTGAATGGTGGTAGACACTCGCTGCCTTTCGCTGCGTGGATCGGCTTCAGGATTAGAGGCAATTAGCGTCTTGGTATACGGATGCATGGGCTTGAAGAAAACTTCGTCAGCATCACCGACTTCCACCAACCCTCCCAAGTACATTACGGCCATGCGATCACTGATGTAACGCACCATAGATAGGTCATGGGCAATAAAAAGCAGGGTTAGTCCCATGGATTCCTTCAGTTCAGCCAGCAGGTTAACCACTTGCGCCTGTACCGAAACATCCAGTGCCGAGATGGGTTCATCGCAAACCACAAAGTCTGGTTCTAAAATGAGCGCGCGAGCAACCCCAATACGCTGTCGTTGTCCGCCAGAAAATTCGTGAGGATAACGCGACATGTGATCGGCGCTGAGCCCTACTAATGTCAACCAGTGCGCAACGCGCTGGTTAATTTCGCTGGCGCTTAATGCTTTATTGAGTTTCAGGCCCTCACCAATAATCTCGCCCACAGTCATGCGCGGATTAAGCGATGAATACGGATCTTGGAAGATCATCTGCATAGTTTTGGCGTGTTTTTGAAAGTCTCGGCTACGATACTTCTGCGGCAGTAGTTCGCCTGCGTAAGTAACATTACCGGAAGTTTTGTTATGTAGGCCGAGTACCGCTTTGCCTAGCGTAGACTTACCCGAGCCACTCTCGCCAACTAACCCCACCACTTCCTTGCTGTGAATCTGCAGGCTCACATTGTCTACCGCATGCACAATTTGGCCTTGGCCTAGATCGAAGTATTTGACCAGGTTGTTGATTTCTACCAAAGGATTCATTGAGCGCTTCCTTCTTGGTCGGCTGATTTTTTTGCGCCTGTGGACGTTTCTTTGTTTGCTTCAGGGTCGCGAAAATATAGGCCCTGTGGGCGCAACTGGCTGTCAGGATGATGCAACCAGCAACGAGACCAGTGATCAGCAGACAATGATGCAATGGCGGGTGCGCGTTGATCGCACAATTGCATGGCATTGGGGCAGCGCGGGTGATAACTACAGCCTGCGGGCGGGCTGAATAGATCCGGTGGCGAGCCATCAATGGCGGTAAGACTTTGCTGATTATTCGGACTATTGGTAGGCATGGCGCCGCGCAAACCCAAGGTATAAGGGTGCGCCGAATGATAGAAAATATCGTCAACGGGTCCTTTTTCAACCACTTGGCCTGCGTACATAACCAGTACTTCGTCGGCCATTCTTGCCACCACACCAAGGTCATGGGTAATTAAAATAATCGCCATATCCGTTTCTTGCTGTAGATCTTTGAGCAAATCGAGAATTTGCGCCTGAATAGTTACGTCTAGTGCCGTGGTAGGCTCGTCAGCAATGAGCATGGCAGGCTCACAGGCAATAGCCATAGCAATCATGGCGCGCTGCAACATGCCGCCCGAAAACTCAAACGGATACTGTTTAGCGCGCTTTTCTGCTTCGGGTATTTTTGTCATCTCCAGCAGTTCTATGGCGCGGTTAAACGCCTTTCTGCGGCTATAGCCCCGGTGTACTTCTAAGGTTTCAGCGATTTGACTGCCGATGTTCATGGTCGGATTGAGTGAAGTCATAGGATCTTGGAAGATCATGCTCACCTTGTTGCCGCGAACATCCTGACCTTCTATGAACTTGCTGGACAAAATATCGTGGCCCATAAGTTCTGCTGAACCTTGGGTAATTTGCCCCGGCGGCATGGGTATCAAACCCATTAGGCTCTGCACGGTGACAGATTTGCCGCAGCCAGATTCGCCCACAATGGCCAGGGTCTCGCCGGCGTTAACATCAAAGCTGACGCCCCTGACCGCATGTACAGTGCCACCGTAAGTAGCAAATTCTACATGCAGGTCTTCTACTTTTAATAAAGGCTTGGTCATTACTATTCTCTATTGCGCATGCGTGCATCTAAGGCATCTCTCAGCCCGTCGCCAAGAAGATTAAACGCCAGCACCGTGATGCTGATAAATAGGGCTGGAAAAAACAGTTCGTGGGGTCTGGTCAGCATAGACTTAATGCCGTCGTTACACATAGATCCCCAAGACGGTGTTGGTGGTGCCACGCCCATACCAATGAAAGACAGAAACGCTTCGGTGAAAATCGCACTCGGTACTTGGAAAGTAATGGTGACCAAAATCACCCCCATAGTGTTGGGAATCATGTGGCGAAACACAAGATAGTTGGTCTTTGCGCCAAGTAACTGCGAGGCGCTGACATAACCCTCTTCGCGGATTTGTAAAATTTGTCCGCGCACTAATCGAGCAGGTGCGGGCCAGAGCAAGATCACCATGGCAACCAACATGGGCAGTACGCCGCTTTCTCCGGGTCCTATGCCAAAGATAACCTTGAGTAAGATCATGAAAAGTAGAAACGGTAGGGCTACTGCAAAGTCTGCGAAGCGCATCATCAGTTGATCCACCGCGCCACCCATAAAGCCAGCAATGCTGCCGTAAATAACACCCAGTAATACGTAAAGTAGCGGCGCAAAAATGCCAATGAACAGCGACACTTGGCCGCCGTAGATAAGCCTCGCCAACATATCCCTACCTAGATAGTCGGTGCCGAACGGATGCAGGGCGAGTTTAATTTGCTCGCCTTCTGCTACTGGACCGTTCTTTGTTAAGCCACGTTGCTGTGCTTCCAGTACTGTAATTACACGCTTAACAGTGAGTTTAAGGGTGGCGAATTGATCGGTTTCTACACCTTGGCTGTCTAGTGCCACCACAGTGTAGTAGTAGTCTGTGGGTTGCAGGTCTAGTCGATCCTCGAAGTAATGATTTTTGCTTTCCATTAACGGCAAACCAAAGGCATCACCAGCGTCTAAGGGAAACAGTGTGCGGTAAATTTTGTAGCCGTAGTCAGCTTGATCATAGTCATTTCCTCGCCAAGCCAAACGCACTGCTTGGCTGGTTGCATTACCCACCAGTGTGAGGCCTAGCGCATTGTCGTTAGCGTAAGTCTGGTCATCAGTAGGTCCATACCAAGGCTGATATGCAGGTGCGATAGTGACATTACGATCAGCACCGGGTGCCATGCCTATTTGATCTAAGTCTTGGGCCGAAGGGTCAATTGTCCAAAGGTACGGGCCCGCTAGGGTAAATGTGACCAAGCCGATAATCAGATAAAGGGAGAAGAGCGCGCGCTTGTTTTCTTTCAGACGCCGCCAAGCGTCTTGCCAATAAGACATCGCAGGGCGCGTAATGGCATCCGCTGTTTGGTGCTTGGGCTTTGGCGCGAAGTCACTGGCGCTAGGTTGCCATGATGTACTTGTTTGTTCGCTCATGGGTTTATCCTCACGCGCGGGTCAATCCAGCCGTAGAGTAGATCCACTAGGATGACCATGAACACTAGGAACGCGCCGTAGAATACGGTGGTCCCCATGATTACGGTGTAGTCCAGTTGTTGGATGGCTTCCACAAAATAGCGGCCCAAGCCGGGAATGGCGAAAACAATTTCAACCACGAAGCCACCGGTAGTGATGCCTGCTATAGCTGGGCCAAGTACGGTGACTACCGGCAATATGGCGTTACGCAATTGGTGGCGGCTAAAGATGCGCGTTTTTGGCAGGCCTTTAGATTGCGCTGTACGTATGTAATCCGTGTTAACAATTTCCAGCATGGACGAGCGCATTAGGCGAGTGAGGTAAGCCATGGTCGACAGCCCCAGCACCATAGCGGGCACAATCATATGCCATACCGTGCCCCATCCACCCACCGGTAATACTGTGGTACCTGCAAGGGTATTGATGTTGACCAAAAACATCTGACTGATGGCGGCGATCACAAAGCTAGGTACTGAGATACCCAAAATCACCAAAAACATAATGACGCTGTCAGGCCAGCGATTGCGATACAGCGCCGTAAGCGCGCCCCACAAAATGCCGCCAAGGGCTGCAAAGACAATGGCGAGAATGCCCAAGATTGCGGAAATAGGGAAATGCTCTTTAATGATGTCGTTAACTTTGCGATTTTCCTGGGTGAACGAAATACCAAAGTCGCCTTGGGAAATGTTCTTTAAGTAGATGGCGTACTGGGTAAGCAATGGTTTATCGAGACCATATTTGGCCTCTAAATTTGCGCGAATCTGCGCAGTAGTGGATTTGTCATTAGACAGCGGATCGCCGGGAACGGCGTGCATACCAAAGAAAGTTGCTGTGGCAATAAACCACACAGTGAGTATGCCAAGTACCAAGCGCTTTAAGGTGTAACGCAACATCAGTTCAATGGTCCTAAGTGAATGTGCATGAGTGGTTTAAGCATCCGGGTCAATGTAGGCATAGGTGTAGTCGGTTTCTGCACCAATCACGCGGCGCTTTACGCCTTTTAATTGCGGGTGCACGACATAGGTCACCCCGCGCTCATACATGGGCAGAATCACCACATCGTCGAATAGTTGTTGTTGTATGGCGCCAAAGGCTTTCATTCGATCTGGTGTGGCGGTGGCGTTTTGTGCAGTGGCTATGAGCGCATCCATCTGTTCGCTTTTATATCTGCCGCGGTTGTTTAAATTCCACGAGGCAAAAAGATCTCCAAAGGTCAGTGGGTCATTGTAGTCCGGGCCCCAACCTCCCAGTAACAGACCAAACTCGCCCGAACTCATTTTTGCCAAGCGCTGTTTGAAAATTTGTTTATCTATTTTAATCGTTAGGCCCAGTGTTTGTTTTAATACCTCTTGCAGCCATTCAGATTGAATATTGGAAACGGGGTTATCGCTGGTTAGCAGTGTGATTTCTGGGAACTCGGCTAACCCTAATTCTTCTTTGGCTAACGCCAGATAGGCCCTAGCCTTGGCGCTATCAACGGTGACGGTGCTGGCGGGATACTCTTCGCGTAGGGTTTTTTCTACGCCAATTAGCCATTCGGGGAACAGTGATTTGCCTGGCAAGTACCCGGGCAGCTTAGTCACCTTGTAGACCAATTCTTCCATATCTAAGGCATGTTGGATCGCTTTGCGAAAGTTCAAGTTGCGACTTAGGTGATCTTCGCGGTGGTTAAACTCCAAATAAAATACCGTGCCGTCAGCAAAACGCCGAATGGGCCATTTTAGGCGTAAGGCCTCGGTGAGGTTTTCCGCTTGTAGTCGTGCCAGAGCGATTCTTTCGTCCTTGAAGAAATTCAATGTGGCAGTGGCATCTGAGGTGATGTAGGCAAAATTGATTTGCGCAAGTTTGCCTCGATTGCTGTCCCAGTAGTGGGGGTTGCGCTCTAACAACATGCTTGCGCCATGCACCCAGCTCTTAATGGTATAGGGGCCACTATATAGTAGGTCTTTGGCATCTGAGCCAAATCGCCCTTGAGTTGCGTTATAAAAATCTTCACGAATAGGTAAAAAGGTTGGGAATACGACCAGCTTATCGAAGAAGGCAATGGGGCGAGTTAATTTGACTACTAAGGTGTGCGGATCTGGGGCGCTTACGCCCAAGGCGCTGGCGGGTAGTTTGCCAGTGTTGATGGCTTCGGCGTTTTCTATTGGGTAAAGCAGCGATGCATATTCAGAACCGGTTTCCGGTTTTAGTGCCAGTTGCCAGGCAAAGATAAAGTCGGCTGCGCTAATGGGTTTGCCGTCGCTCCATTTGGCGTCTTTGCGTAGCCAAAAAGTGGCATGGGTGGGTGTGACTTCCCAGCGCTCCGCTATTGCCGGGCTAAGGCGGTCTTGTAGATCCATGCGCAGCAAGCCTTCCATAATATGTCCAAGTACTAGACCCGATGTTGAGTCAGTGGCTTTGCTTGAATCCAGTTGTGGTGGTTCTTCGCGGAGTACTGCTGAAATACTGTTATTGGCAAAGTCCACGGCTTGGGCTTCTTGAGTTGCGGTACCCATAAGGCCGGCCAGTTGGTTCAGCGCGAGCAGTAGGCCAGCAACGAAGACAATTGCGAGTACAAAATATAGACCCAGTTGGCGGCTCAATGAGTTTGAATGGGTGTTCGAATTCGATGTTGATTTAGAGCGCATACGTTTTCGTTAGTTCTTAATCTTAGAGTTATCGGGCCTATCAAGCGGTGTGAACGAGCTGACTGAGTTATTCAGCTCGCTGTTGTGCAATAGGCTTTAGCTCATGGTTAATGTGTATTGAAACAAGCCCTTGGGCCACTTACTTTGCAACGAATAACTTAGCAAAAAAACGCCAATAAGTGTGCTGGCCGAGAGAATTTCGGCCCTATCTTTTCCTCACAGTAGTCGCTTTAGCGCCAAGATGTTGAGATTTGTTAAGCGATTTGCTTGAGTAGATTACCCACCACGCGCTCGAGGTGCATGAGCGAATTACATTCTTCTACCTGGTGGGAATATGCGCCATATTTGCGCATCTCCGAGTCGCCCGTATTCCACGCCAGTTTGGCTTCTGGGTTCAGCCAAATGACGCGTTTGGAGCGATCGTAGATCTCTTTCAATACTTCAGCATGGGCCTCGCCATGGTTATTTCTTGCATCGCCCAAAATAATAATGGTGGTGCGATTGTCTACATCGTCTAAGCAGTTCTTTTTGAAATCTAATAATGCTTGGCCATAGTCTGTTGAACCACCGCCGTAGTCGCGAAGGGTTTTAGCGATGGCGTCTTCAATTTTGTTGCGGTTAAACAACTCTGTAACCTCAGCCAAATCTGAGGAAAAGGCGAAGCTGCGCACCTTGGGCATGACCTCATCTAAGCTGTAGAGAAACATCAGCATGAACCGGGCATAGTTAGCCACTGACCCTGAGACGTCGCAAATGGCGAAGACTTTAGGGCGGTCAACTTTTACTGATTTCCAGTGCAGGTCAAATATGGCGCCGTCGTAAGACATATTGTGGCGTAGAGTGCGCGGCACATTGAGTGCGCCGCGCTTGTATATCTTTTTTCGCCGGCTATGCAGGGCGCTGAGTTTTTTCGCCATTTTGTAGACAATTTCTTGAATCAGGCGAAAATTACGGTGCTCAACATTAGACAATTTAACCTTACGCAGTAACTCTTCGCGCAGACGCTTGCCAGTAACATCTGCGTTGAGCAGAAACTGCTTTTCAACATAATCTCTAACCTGTTCGCGTAAAAAGTCGCGCCGGGCTTTCAGTTGTTGGCCTAGGCGTCTAGCCGGTACTTGGGGTGATGTGCGCAGGTCGCCTATTTCGCGATTTAGATCGGGTAATCCCATGGCGTCCATAATGCGCCGAGAGTAGAGGCCCTTTTGGGTGAAAATTTTGATGTCGCGAACATTGGTTTCTTCGCCTGCGGCGCCCATTGCCATGCTCAGTTCTACTCGGTCGTTGGCCATCAGTAGTTGGCCAAGCGCTGATTTCGGATCGGTGATTTCACCAGGACCTAAATCAGCCTCTTCCTCTTCTTCATAAAGGTTATTTTTCTTCGCTTTAGATTTGGATTTTTTCTTTTTGCCCTTGGGTGCTTCGCCACTAGAGCCACCGCCTTCGCCGTCTCCAGACTCGCCCTCTTCACCGTCTTGTTCTTCAGACTGATCGCCACTTAACTCGCTGTCGGACTGCTCTCCGCGAACATCCTGGAAGTCGAAAAACTGATCGAAGCACGCATCAAAAGTGTCTTTTTCATCTACAGTTTTAGGTAGCACCGTCGCCAAGGAGCGCTTTAAATAGGCTTTGTCTCGATATCCCACCAGCTCGACTGCGCCCAGCGCATCTAAGGTTTCGGCAGTAGATACGCGCACATCTGCATTGCGTAGTGCGCGAATGAAATTGCTGATGGTTCGATCCATAGTCATATTATTATCCCTGTCTAAGTAATGCGGGTTACTTAGTGATCCTCGCAGTGATTGAACTCACTTCGGTCGTTACATTCTCAATGTCCTCTTGGAATTTAAGAATGACATTCAACGTGTCGGTGACCAGTTTCGGGTCTAAGGCTTCTGCATGCAGCAGTACCAAAGTTCTTGCCCAATCAATGGTTTCTGAAATGGCTGGTTGCTTCTTCAAATCCATTGTTCGCAGTTCGTGGATAAATGCCACCAATTGACGCTGCAGCTCCGGTGGAATCTCCGGGATACGCGCGGCCACAATACGCTGTTCAATATCTGCATCAGGGAAAGGAATGTAAAGGTGCAAGCAGCGACGCTTCAACGCATCGGAAATTTCTCGTGTGTTGTTGGAGGTCAAAAACACCATAGGTGGCTCAGCCAAGGCTTTGACGGTGCCAATTTCAGGGATAGAAACCTGATAGTCGGATAAAATTTCCAGCAGCAAAGATTCAAATTCGTTGTCTGCTTTGTCGATTTCGTCAATCAGCAGCACGCAGCCGTTTTCCTCTTTCAGTGCTTTAAGCAGCGGACGTGGCTCCAAAAATTCTTCGGAAAAGAAAATATCGCCAAATTCATGCAAACGCTTAACAGACTCGGTAAACCCTTTGGCGCCCTGTAAAACTTCATCTAAAGCTTCTTTCAGAACCTGGGTATAGAGTAGCTGCTTACCGTACTTCCATTCGTAGATTGCCTTCGACTCATCAAGGCCTTCATAGCACTGAAGGCGAATCAGCGGCAGGGCAAACATTTCGGCGGCTGTTTTAGCCAACTCTGTTTTACCAACACCCGGAGGCCCTTCAATAAGTATTGGCTTGCGCAGCTGGTAGGCAAGAAACACAGCCGTTGCGATCTGATCGCTACAAATATAATTGTGAGCTTCAAAGCTTTCTTGTAACGACGCTACTGACGCAGCGATCTTTTCGATATCTCCCATGATCATCCTTAATCCGAACTAGTTGTTCTTCTATTACCGGTACCTTGGTCCGCGCATCAAAGATGCTGGAGTTGGCCTTGCTCGCGTTCGCGCGTGCGCTGGCCTCAGGCGCAAAGCCGGCTATTATCCATTGGCAGGGCTGGCTTGTATAGGTTGCGCAGACTTGCGCAGTGGTCTAGGGCGTGGTTTTCTGGCGTAAGTTGATGGGTTTTAGCGGGCCTGATGGCGCAAAGCAGAGCATGGGTTGCGAGCTAAATGGTGGTGTAGATACTCAAATAGATACCGATATAAGTACCTAAATAGATACCCAAATAAATACCTAAATAAATACCTAAATAGATATATATAGAAACCTAATTAGATAAACGGGCGGATCTCTTAATGAATAACGCTTTAGATGGCTTGTTAGATAAGCAGGAAATGAGGCAAAAACTGCTGCAAATGCGTGAGCTATTGCAAAGCACAGCAGTCACCCGCGACGATTCTGCTCAAGTGGTAGAGTTAGATCAGGCCAAAGTTGGGCGTTTGTCGCGAATGGATGCACTGCAATCTCAGGAACTAGCAAAAGCATCGGTAGTGCGTAGTGATCTTGCGCTGATGCAAATCAGGTCGGCACTGGCGCGCATTGAAAATGATGAGTTTGGTATTTGTCAGGATTGCGACCAAGCCATTGCTCTCGGCAGATTGCGAGTGGATCCGACGGCATTGTTGTGTATAACCTGCGCGGGCGCTGCTGAGGCGCGTTGATACAGTACTGAGATGCACTGCTGGGTAAAGAAGTTCACCCAACCGCGGCCTCGGTGCCTTCACGCGGTAATGGGACCCTAGTCAAAGGGGCAAAATACCTCCGCCTTAGAGCAGCGCGATTTTTTCTGCAACCTGTTCTATTGAGCAATGCTCGCTGTCCAGTGTGTACTGTGCATATTGCTCATATAAGGGTATGCGTTCCTCTAACAATTGAACTAACGAGGTGGTGGCCGCTGCGGCTATGCCTCTTTGGGCAAAGTCGCCCAAGCGCTCACTCAATTGTTGGGGACTCACGCGCAGATAAACGACCTTCCCCAAACGCTGTAAGTTTTGCATCGCACCCCGGTTGTAAACGGCGCTGCCGCCGGTGGCGATGACACTATTTTGTACGTCCAACTGTTGAATAATTTGACCTTCAATGGCCCTCAGCGCTAGGTAGCCCTGTTGCTGAAGAATTTGCTCTAGCGTGGCGTGCTCGCGGATCTGAATCAAAATGTCCGTATCAATAAACTGCATGCCCATTTGCTTAGCCAGCACAACGCCCACCGTGCTCTTGCCTGCGCCGGGCATGCCAATAAGCGATATGTTCATAAGGCCTCTCCTTTTATTCAGAAAAATTCGCAGAACTATTTTGCAACGACAGTTTTTTGGCCGCTTTTGTTGACTGCCGTTATTCGGCAGCTTTGCTAAAGCCATTTTTCCAAGCTGATGCAAGACGGTGTTCAGAGTTCGGTATATACCCCTTGCAACCCATACGCTTGTACTCCTGTTAGTATGCGGCTGTGTTTAGCTAAAGAGTAGAGGGGAATAGATTTGAAATTTTACGATTATCCAGGCGCGCCAAACCCACGCAGAGTGAAGATATTTGCTGCGGAAAAAGGCATTGAGTTAGAAGTTGTGATGACAGATATGGCTAAGCGTGAGCACAAAACCGCTGAGTTCATGAAGAAAAATCCCAGTGGCAAGATTCCTGTTCTTGAGCTGGACGACGGCACCTGCATTGGCGAATCTGTAGCCATTTGCCGCTACTTGGAATCTGTTCAACCAGAGCCAAATTTATTTGGTTTGGATCCGGTAGAGACTGCGGTGATTGAAATGCATCATCGGCATATTGAGTTAGAGTTGCTGTCGCCAATTGGCGCTGCTTGGGTGAATGGACCCATCGTTGCAAAAATGGGTTTGGTTGAGCCAATTGAAGCGGCGAAAGAACGCGGCGAGCTAATGACCAAAAGCTTTTACAAGCGCCTTGATCTTGCCTTGGGCGAGCATCCGTATATTGCCGGAGCGCGCTATACGGTGGCGGATATCACCGCTATTTGCACGATAGATTTCGCTACAAGATTGGTAGGCCTGCGCCCGGCAGATGAGCACAAAAACATATGGGCGTGGCATGAGCGCGTTACTGCCCGACCCGCTGTGACAGATTAGGCGGCTGCCGCATAAAGCAAAAACTTCCAGGCTGATCTAGTGGGCAGGCTAGCTGAAAATCCAATAGATGGTCAGCTGTAGACCAATAAGTACCATGGCCCAGATACGCAGATCGCGCCAGCGATCTGTCTCTGGTTGGTCTGCAAGGATTGCTTTCTTCGGCACAATCCAGACCAAGCAGCCGAGGAATATAAAAATACCCATTGAGATGTAGTTGGCCCAAGCCACGGGTAAGTCGATCATGTTCGGCTCCAGGGTCGGTAGGTTAGGGTTGCAAGTTTTTCGTCGCTGAGCTTTTCGGTAAAACCGCTCACCGTCCACAGCGCAAGCATGGAGTAGCAGAAGCTGACAAATGCGACGTAGAGCAAATTCCACTCCAGCACAATCAACAATATCGCTGATACTAATACGCCGCTAACCAAGGTCCATAAGCCGGCCATTGGTGTAGCCCTTTGGGTCATTGCGCCCAGCAGCAGCAGAGCCAGCATGGGGCCTTGGAACAATGAAAGTATGGTTTGTAAGAAGGTAAATATACCGCCTAAGTCGCCAATAAAGGGCGCAATACACATTGAAGATAACAGCAGTAATAAGGTGAGGTAGCGTCCTACCTTAAGGTCATTCAAAGGGTTGTGGTTCTTCATCAGTACATGGCGGATGTCCCGAGTGATCATAAGCGACGTTGAGTTAACGCCTGAGTCAATGGAGGACTGTAGCGCTGCAATAATAGCCACAAACATCAGTCCGGAAATGCCCGGTGGTAAAACGTTCTTAATCACCCAAGGAAGCGCCATGTCTGGGTATTCGATATCCGCTTTCATAACCAAGGCCAAGATGCCGGGGAATACCACTAATAAGGGGATAAAGGTCTTTGCTAGCGCTGCAAACATCATAGAGGCGCTGGCATCCCATTGGGTGCGCGCTCCAAGGGTTCGTTGCAAGATGGCCTGGCTGCCAATCCAGTAGGCTGGAGAGAGCACAAAGCCAAGTCCCAGAATGACGCCTGGCCAGGGAAAGCCTTCGTCGTCGGCAGGTAAATAGGCTTGTAAGTGGGTGGGGTTATCTTGTGTCAGGGTGGTGGCAAATGCGTTGAAACCACCGGCATCAGAAATCCCAATACCGACAATTATGATGCCGCAGAGGAACATAATGCTGACTTGAATGGAGTCGGTGATGGCAACCGCCGCTAATCCGCCGGCAATACTGTAAAGACCCACTACTGTGCCAGAAACTAAAATCCCCACCCAAATTGGCCAGCCTAGGTAGGTTTCAAGGGTGAGGGCTAACGCCCACATAGCAACCCCCAAGGCGAATACTGCGAAAACGCTGGCGATCAGTGCCGCCACCACGCGAACGCCTTGGTTGTATCGCAGACCCAAGTATTCTGGAATTGAATAAACCCCTGCACGCCAGTACAGGGGTATAAAGATAAGGGAGGCGATAATCATGGCTGGAATCGCGCCAATCCATTCAAAGTTTGCTTGGGCTATACCCACGTTATAGGCGTTACCAGAGGCGCCAACATAACTGTTGGTGTCAATGTTGGTGCCGATAATGGAAAGGCCAATCACCCACCAGGCTAAAGACCTTCCCGCGAGGAAAAAGTCGTGGGCGTTTTTTACTTTACTGCTGAGCTTGATGCCGACAAATGTAATTAACGCCAGATAGCCAATAATCACCGCGAGGTCTAATGGGTGCACTTGAATTTTCCCCTTTGAAAGTGAGGGAGATACTTACACAACTGGCACCTTAAGGAAAAGCCGGCTTTTTTCTCGAAAATGTCTGCTGGTCGATATTTACGGCAGGCTCGCTGGCGCATTTTTTTTTGCTCGGATATAGTTCCTTTTTTTGTCATTACCTATATATGTCCTCACACCATTCCAAAATGATTCTATTGGCTGCAAGCGAGCCCTTTGCTGCTGGAGATCATCGGCTTTGTTATAGGCACCCTCATGACGAAAATTTGTGCATTAAGGTCAATCGGCAGGGTAAGGCTCAGATGTTGAAAGCGCGCGCGCCGTTCTACAAACAGTTTCGGCCAGTGGACTCATTTGATGATAATCAAATTGAGTATCGAGCATTTCAGCAGTCGGCTATTTTGCGCAATACGCCGGAAATTTGGCGGCACATCCCGCGTTGTTATGGCTGGGTTGAAACGGATATAGGTCGCGGTTTAGTCACTGATTATTATCCCTCGGAAAAGCTCAATGCCCCGGCTACGACCTTGGAAGAGTACCTCAAGGAATTTGCTGTAACGCCACAGCTATCGTCAGCGTTGAAGGAGTTTTCTGCCTACTTACGCCGATTTTTGCTGCTGACCAAGAACCTCATGCCGCATAATTTGTTGGTGCTGCAAGAACAAGAGGGCATGTTGCGCTTGGTGCTAATAGACGGTTTTGGCTTATCGACTATATTTCCTGTGGCTAAGTATGTGCCTGCTGCCGCTAGGCGGCATGTGGAAAAACGCTTGGATTGGCTAGACTACCGGATTGCTTGGGAGATTAGCGACAGAAAAATTTCTTGGCGTGACACTGAGAAAAAGTTCACCAAAGGTGGGAATCATATTTATGTCTAATCAAATGTTGAGGATCAAAAATAGTATTCGAGCACCCTTGTTTAAGGTTTTGAATCGGCGCAAGGAAAAGTTTCTTTGTCCGGTTTGTGATTATCACGGGCCGTTTGTGGATAAGCTGCCGAAGAAAAAAATTCGCTCCAGATTGAATGCAAAGTGTCCCTCATGTAGCGCGATGGAGCGGCATCGATTTCAGTGGTTTATCTTGCAAAAGGTTTTGGCCGGAAAGGAATGGAGTGAATTGAGCGTGCTGCATTTTGCGCCCGAACCTTGCTTGGAAGATCGGCTGCGTGCCCAATGTGGTCGTTATGTAACTGCGGATTTACTGCGCACAACAGTAGATTATCAATTTGATGTGATAGACATTCCTTTTGCAGATGAGGCTTTTGACGTGGTTCTGAATTCCCACGTGCTGCAATACGTTCAGGATGATCAGCGCGGTATTGCCGAGCTTTCGCGAATTCTTAAGCCTGGGGGCATTGCGTTACTGCCTGTCCCCTTGTTGCATGAAAAGACAGTTGTTATGGAGGTTCCGGATCCTATATTGGGCGCTTATCATGAACCTGGTCTAGACTATTATCAGCGTTATGAGGCTTTTTTTCAGCGCGTGGATTTACATGGGTCTGCCGCTGAAGAGGATCAATATCATTTTTATCTGGAGTTGCTCAGCGATGCAGATTTCCCTCTGAAGCAGGCTGAAAGAAAATATGGCGACATCATTCCCGTCTGCTATAAAGGTTAACCACTGGCACAGCAAAGCGTCAGGGTTGAGTTTGGCATTTTGAGAACATTACATGCTTGAGGGTAAAGGTAAGAAAATACTTTGGTGGGGTAGGTTGGGCAATTATGGCCCGGACTATCCGCGCAATCGCACCGTGATTGATTGCTTAGAATCCATTGGTTTTGAAGTGGTGGCCTTTGTGCCCACCTTGTCGGCTTTGGCAGATCTCCAAGCTCGGTTTAAGAACTTTGCAGATATTAGGGCGGTTTGGGTGCCTTGTTTTCGCCAACGAGATTTGGCAGGCGCGGCGCGGTGGTGTCGGCGCAATAGGGTACCCTTAATATTTGATCCCCTTATTAGCGCCTTTGACAAGCGCGTAAATGAAAGGCAAAAGTATTCAGCCGAGTCCTGGCGTGGCCGAAGGTTACTGGCGTGGGAACAAAAGCTCTTTGCATTGGCTGATCATGTCATTGCAGACACTCAATGTCATAAGTCGTATTTTTCCGAGTGTTTGGCGTTTCCCCTTGAACAGATCTCGGTTATTCCTGTATCGGCGGAAGAGGGTCTGTTTTTTCCCCAGGAACTACCCATCAACCCACTGCCAGAAGCTTTGTTTTTTGGCACATTTATTGGCCTCCAGGGCGCAGAGTTCATTGCCCAGGCTATACGGTATTATTCGGGTCCTGCGTTTCAATTGACTTTTTTGGGGCAAGGTCCAGATCGCGCTAAGTGTGAAGATATTTGCCGCGAGTATAAAAATGATCAAGTTTCCGTTGTGTTTGAAGACTGGCTACCTTTCCAAGAGTTGCCTAAAAGAATCTGTCGGGCAGATATATGTTTAGGGGTGTTTGGTACCGGTGCAAAAGCTGGACGGGTGATTCCTAATAAGGTCTATCAGGGCTTAGCGTGCGGTAAAACTGTGCTGACCATGAGCGGTGAAGCTTACCCAGTTCAGGTGCAGGAAAATAATGTGGGCATTACGTGGGTTGAGCCCGGGTCGCCGGAGGCCATTGCCGCCGCGCTAAGCAATTTGTTTGCGCCTGCAAACTTGGCTCAGACTCGCTCTCAAATAGTCCCCCACCAAACGTATACGCAATATTTTTCCAATGAAAGTATTCGCCTAACTTTGAGCACGTTGCTTAACGGTGCTACATAAAGCGTTAGGTTGCTTGAGTAATTGGCTATTGGGTAAGTTTGCCTAGGGTTTGATTAATGCCCGAGCGCCAGTCAGAGGCTTCAATGGCAAAGCTCTGAGTGAATAGCTTACTGCTGAGCGCCGAGTACGCAGGTCGAGGTGCTGGGGTTGGATATTCAGAAGTCGGTATTGCCAACAATTTATCAGGTGTTTTCAGCCCTAAAGATTTTGCTGTCGCAAATATGTGTTGGGCAAACTCAAACCAAGACACAACACTGTCTCCGGCGTAGTGATACATGCCCCATGGGCAGGTGCCGCTGGCTATATGCGGTAACGTTCCAATAATTGCGCGGGCTAAATCTTGTGCGTAGGTGGGCGAGCCCAGTTGGTCATCTACCACACTGATCTGTGCGCGTTCGCCACCCAGTCTGAGCATTGTCTTAAGAAAATTGCTGCCATGTTCTGAGAAAATCCAAGCCGTTCTAATCATGATATGTTTGCATTGACTGGCTGTTATCGCTTGCTCCCCCAACAGTTTTGTTCTCCCGTAAGCCCCTTGGGGCGCAGTAGGCGCGTGCTCAAAATAAGGGGTGTTGCCGCGACCGTCAAAAACATAGTCCGTTGAAACATGTATGAGCACGCTGTCAAATTCTTGGCATAGCTGCGCCAAGTGAGCCACTGCTTTGTGATTGATTAAGTCGGCTGTTTCTACGTCGCCCTCAGCAGTATCCACTGCTGTATATGCTGCCGCGTTAATGACGACGTTGGGCTGGTGGGATAGAAATATCTCCCGCACTTGGTGAAAGTTGCTCAGATCACAATCAGATTTTGCAAACAATTGGCTGGTGAAAGGTGTCGTAAGCGACTCAACCTCCAAGAGTAATAGCTGCTGCGTCAGACATTGGCCCAACTGGCCATTCTTGCCGAGTACGATAATTTTCAAAGTTGCAGGTCTTTTAATAGTTGGGCGTCCATGTCTTTGGCTGACAAAATTGGCTGCGCTACTGGCCAGGGTATATTCAGATCGGGGTCTGACCACAAAATAGAACCTTCGTCTTCTGGGTCATAGTATGCAGTGCACTTGTATTCAAGTTCAGTGTTCTCGTTAAGAGCGGTAAACCCGTGCGCAAAGCCAGGTGGCACCCAGAGCTGTTTTTTGTTTTGTTCAGACAACTCCATGCTGATCCACTGACCAAATGTGTCCGACCCGGGGCGAATATCTACGGCAACGTCAAATACGCAGCCGCGTACAACCCTAACGAGCTTTCCTTGGGGTTTCGTCTTTTGAAAGTGCAATCCTCTGAGTACATTTGCCGCAGAGCGCGAGTGATTGTCTTGGACAAACTCAAGCTCTATGCCTGCTTCCTCGAAATAGCGTTGCCGGCTGAATGTCTCGAGAAAGAAGCCTCTGTTATCACCGAATACGCTGGGTTCAATGATTACGCAATCTTTAAGTTTGGTGGTTTGAACAAGCATTAGGACTCTGCAGCGAGTTTTTGTAAATAGATTCCGTAACCAGAATTTATTAGCTGGTTCGCGCGCAGCAGCAACTGATCTTTAGTGATCCATTTGTTTTGCCAAGCTATTTCCTCTAAACAAGCAATTTTTAATCCTTGCCTGTGTTCCAGAGTTTGCACAAATTGCCCGGCTTCTATCAGGGAGTCGTGGGTGCCAGTGTCCAGCCAAGCAAATCCTCTACCGAGTAGCTCAACGGACAAGTTGCCCTTGGTCAAGTAGGCGGTGTTGACGTCGGTTATTTCCAACTCGCCACGATTAGAAGGTTTGAGTGCTTTGGCTATTTCAATGACGTTATTGTCGTAAAAGTATAAGCCGGTTACTGCATAGTTAGATTTTGGTTGAGGCGGTTTTTCTTCAATAGAAACAACTTGGCCACTCTCACTAAATTCAACTACGCCAAAATTTGATGGCTGAGCCACGTGATAGCCAAATATGGTGGCTCCGGAGGGCTTTTCTACAGCGGCCTTAAGTTTTTCTGGGAAGTCCTCACCATAGAAAACGTTGTCTCCAAGCACTAACGAAACAGACCTGTCGCCGATAAATGCTTCGCCAATGGTAAAAGCTTGGGCAAGGCCATCAGGGCTTTCTTGTATGGCATATTGCAGATCTATGCCAAATTGGCTGCCATCGCCCAGCAGGCGCTTATACCCGTCGATATCAGTTGGCGTTGAAATAAGCAGTATTTCTCTTATCCCCGCCAACATAAGTACCGAGATGGGATAATAGATCATCGGCTTATCGTAGATGGGTAATAGTTGCTTAGAAATTCCTAGGGTAATTGGGTGCAGGCGCGAGCCAGTGCCTCCGGCCAGTACTATACCGACACAGGAATGGCTCATGAAACTTCTCCAAGTCTTTCTAGGCGGTATTCGCCGGTCAATATTCGTTCGCACCAATTTTGATTAGCAAGATACCAAGCAACAGTTTTTCTTATGCCGCTTTCGAAAGTCTCTTGCGGCTGCCAGCCCAGCTCTTGTTGGATTTTGCTGGCGTCTATTGCATAGCGTTGATCGTGGCCAGGCCGGTCCGCAACGTAGGTGATAAGATCTTTGTAGTTGATAACTCCGGCGGGTTTGTTGGGCGCCAGTTCTTCTAGTAAGTCACAGATAGTTGTTACAACGTCTCGGTTGCGTTGCTCGTTGTGCCCGCCAATGTTATAGGTTTCGCCGACCTTTCCGGTCCTTATAACCTTGAGTAGTGCTTTTGCATGATCTTCCACGTATAGCCAGTCTCTGATCTGTGAACCATCACCATAAATGGGCAGCGGTTTACCTGCTAGCGCATTCAAAATGACGTGGGGGATCAGTTTTTCCGGGAAGTGGTATGGGCCGTAGTTGTTTGAGCAGTTAGTGATCAATGTGGGTAGGCCATAGGTTCTTTGCCAGGCTCTAACCAAATGGTCTGAACTGGCTTTGCTCGCGGAATACGGTGACGAAGGTGCATATGCAGTTGTTTCGGTAAAAAAATCATCTGCGCGCTCTAGGTCACCATAAACCTCATCAGTGGAAATATGGTGAAAACGAAAAGCGTCTTGCTCCTTTTGAGCCAGCGATTGCCAGTAAATTCTTGACTGCTCCAACAGCGTATAGGTGCCAACAATGTTTGTTTGGATGAAGTCGCTGGGGCTGTCAATGGAGCGGTCAACGTGGCTTTCAGCCGCAAGATGCATTACGACGGTAGGTTTGTGTTTGGCAAAAACTTGGGCGATGGCGGTGCCATCGCAAATGTTCACTTGCTCAAAAGCATAGTTCGGGTTGGCGTCAATTGATGCCAAGGAGTCTAGGTTGCCCGCATAGGTCAGTGTGTCTACATTGACGATTTTTATATCGCCAGCGCTAAGTGCTTGGCGAATAACGCTGCTGCCGATAAACCCGGCCCCACCCGTGAGCAAAACTTTCATAAATTACGCAATAGCAAACTAGCGTTTTATGCCGATGCGCGCATAAAACGCGCGTTCATGTGAAGGTAACCATCTGCACATGGGTGTTTGGCCCAAATTTCCTGCCACTCTGGCGAGCCCATGGTGGCGGCGAATTGCTCTTCGCGCACAGCTCTACTGTCCCAACGAATAATCCACGTGACGTTGGGTTGGCCGTTGGGCGATACTGCTGGAGCGGTGCCAGCGACTTCAGGCTCAAGGCCGCAGTCCATCCAGAAATCGATGATATCTAAGTTGGCTTTTAGCCAAGGCACAGCCAAGTCTTCAGCCCAGACTTTGTAGGCGTCAAAGCGGTTAGGGTCGATGGTGTAGTCACGAATTTCAACAATTGCGTCTGTCATGTCTATTCTCTTGATGGTTTTTAAATTTATAGTTTCTAAATTTATAGTTTTTGAATTGCAGCCTTAAATATACCTGCGTGTAGGCCACTAATCAGTAGTCTTCAGCCAGCGCCAAGGTTTCAAGGACATAGCGAATTTGTTCTCCCCAAAACCAGATGCCTGCGCAGATCACTGCGATTGAAAATGCTATCGCTACCCGTTCTAGTATGACTTGTTTACTCATAAGTATGCTCTCTTTGACGCTCTAATCTTCTATTCTCAGGTGCTGTGCTAATTTAAGAAAAGCCTATCCAGCGCCCAGATGCGGCGACGGTAAACCAAATTGAAATCGACGTGACGGCTAACAGCTTGATGGTCCACGGGTCGATGGTGTCGTGGTTAAATTTCAGCAGTGGTCGACGAATAGCGTAAACAAAGGTGACCCCTAAAGCCAGGCTGGTCATTTTTGCCCAAAACATTTGGTTGTAGTAAAGCTTCATAGCGACCGCTGAGCTCATAAATATACCGCTGGTCATGACGACAATCAGAGCAACGGTGAACCACTTTTGGGTGTTTTCAATAACTTGCTCGGAGGGTACGTCTTTGAGTAAAACATTGAGTAAGCGTAAATCTCCCACCAATACCATGCCCCCTAGCATAGACATGCCAAGCAGGTGAAACATTTGTACTACGGCAAAAACGCCGCCATAGGCCTTTGATATGTCAGCCAGCATTGACGTGTCTAACCAATCAAAAAACGGATATAGATCCACTACGAACTCCTATCTGTCAGCATTTGTTTATCTATTGCGTAACTATTGTTGAAAAATTTACGGTTCTAGCGCGGCCAATTCGTTTACACACCCTGCGGCCCAATACATAAATTCAGGTAATTGCTTGTGGCAGTCGAACCAATCGTAGGCAATGGTTCGCCCTGTGATTACCACACCCGCCCAGAGTACTAATGATGCTATCGCGCCGATGCGAATGCGTTTGGGAGGGATTGGGTCTAGGTCCCATGTTCCGGATGATGCCTGCATTTTGGCTCTAAACATAAAGGCATTGATGCCGGCTAGGATCAACAGCACTACTTTTATACGGAACCAAATGCTTTGTGTGGATCGGACTGGAATCGCATAAAACAGTAAAAACCCAGTGATCAACATGACCACAAAGCCAATGATCATGGGCTTGTCCAGTCGCTCGGCGATTTTTGACGCGGGCACATTGGGGAAAATTGCGCCCAGCATGCGCAGGTCGATGACGCAGAGCATGCCTAGGAAGATCATTAGTGTTAGAACATGTGTGGCTTCGATCCAAGAGTACATATAGATAGACTCATGGATGTCAGTACTCCACTGATGAGTGTCTAGCCACTGCGCAAATGTCAGTAAAAGTTCGTTTAGCATGCAAATTCCTGCTGCGTTCTGTTTACACTCAGAGAGGGGTACGAGACCCGGATCAAGCGTTAGCTTATGGCGATTTTATGCGCTTGTCCGGCAAATATACAAAGCGCGATATTGCCCTAACAGTGCCTGCTCAAAGGCTGTGCAGGGTGCTCTAATTTTCTTCTCCGCCTGCTCGCTAGCATATTAGTTTATAGCGCAGTCTGCCACAGGGCAGGGCTGCGCCCTGTGGACCTAATTGGGCGTTAGTTAAGTCTAAGAGGGTTGAATGCGGCGCAACATAGATTCTTGTGCGCAAGACATCACGAGCTTGCCGTCCGCTGCATATATTTCGCCTTCGTTTAATCCCCGTCCGTCGGTGGCGGCAACACTGCGCTGGTCGAAAAGTAGCCATTGGCTGGGGTCGCAGACGCTATGAAACCAGCAGCTTTGATCTAAGCTGGTCATTCTGTGGGTCTGCATAGGCACGCCGTGAGGTATTACAGAGTTAAACAGTAGGGTGGCATCAGACAAATAGGCCAAGGCAATTTGTCCCTCACGAGTGGTCATTGGTGCAACGCGATCACTTGAGTAGGGGGTGCGCATCCACAACCGGAGTTCTGGCGCCCGATCCGCAATGAACTCGTGAAATCCAGCGCTGGCAAATTCTATTTCGGTGCGCCCGTCTTTTATGGGCGGAAATGGGAACGTCTCTTCGCCGCGCTGTTGTCTTTGCGCAATCAACGCTTCGGGGCCGTCCACCTTCGGCATAGTCTTCTGGTGCTCATCCCCGGCTTCCGCCACTTTGAATGAAGCAATCATGTGGAAAACCTTCTGGTCTTCTTGGCTTGCCGTGATTGAGCGCGTGTCGCCCCATTTGCCTGAGCGCAGTCGCTGCACCTGATAGTTAAGCTTAATTTCTGGATTACAGCGTTGTAAAAAGTAGGCGTGAAACGAATGTGCCACTTTAGGTTCGTCCACCGTGTGCAATGCAGCGCTTAATCCTTGGCCTAAAAGGTGGCCGCCGTAGACGCCCATCATGCCGTATAACTCAGCATCGCCGGTGAAAGCGTCGGGCTTATCTGTCGCCGCCACTTGTAAGTAATTCAACAGATGTTTGGCGGGGGTGTTGTGCGTAGTCATTAAAGATCCAACTTCAGATAAAACAAAATTATTCAGCTCAGGTCGCGCGAGTGCGACCTTTACCAAAAATATGCAGCCAGTGAGCCGATAAACGGCCCACTCATTTGCCGTGACGCTTAGGCTACGGCTATTGGCCTGTGTTAGCGCATGGCGCCAGGCATACCTCCATCTATGACCATAGTTTGTCCGGTGATAGAAGACGAGGTAACAAAGGTCAAAACTTGATTGGCAATGTCTTCAGCTTGGCCAACTCTGCCCAGCACGGCCTGGTTTCTGGCGCCTTGCGCCACGTTGTCTGGGAGGCGTTGGGCCATGCGGGTGTTTTCAACCAGTCCAGGGGCAATGCAATTCACCGCCACGTTGGGCGACATGGCCACCGCAAGGCAACGGGTTAAGTGGTTGAGGCCCGCCTTACTTGAGGAGTAGGCAATACTGCTGCTGCCTGGGCTAATGCCGCCAGCGGAAGAAATATTTACGATATGGCTACCGGGCTGTGCTTTGAGTAACTCAGCGCCAGCGCGCGCCAAAAGAAAAGGTGCGCGCAAATTAGTTTCTAATACACGGTCCCAAATGTCAGCGGTCAAATCATCTAGGTTGGGAAAAGGAATGCCGATATTCCACGCCGCATTGTTGACCAAAATGTCGAGGCGTCCGTACTTAGCCGCAACTTGATCCATGAGCGCTTCAATGGCCTCTGGGTCGCGTTGGTCAAGCTGCACGGGCCAAGCGGTGCCACCGGCTTGTTCAATGTCCTTGGCAACTTGGGCAGCAGTTTCTGCAGCACCGACATAAGTGAGGATTACGTCAGCACCCTGTGCTGCCAAACAGCGCGCAATAGCGCCGCCAATATCACCCGATGCACCGGTAACTAGGGCGACTTTTTTTGTCAGGCCTGTGTTTGTAATGTCCGTATTTGTAAGATCCATGCTTGCCCCTCGTGTCTGGTGCTTCTTTTAATTACTTCTACTAATTACTTCTATTGATTTCATCTATTCATTTTTTTGCCGATTGTTTGTGCCGGATTGATAAGGCGTTTTGACAGATTTCCCGGCAGCTTCCAAAATGTGCCACGATTAACCTACGTTTTTCCCTAAAGGGTCAAGTCCAATTGTGGCGACACAGTGATTTTGCTGCATGGGTTGTTGTCTGCTTTGTTGAAACTGCGAACGAATGAGAAGGAAAGTTTATGCCACGTCCCGCACCGTTAGCCGATATAAAAATTGTTGACCTTACGCAGGTATTTGCTGGTCCTTATTGCACCTATCAATTAGCACTGCTGGGCGCCAGTGTGATTAAAATTGAACCACCGGGCGGAGAGCAAACTCGCTTCGGCGGTAAAATGCCGGACCTTGCAGCCCAGCGTTTGGGGCTCGCGTACTGTACCCAAAACGCAGATAAGGATTGTGTAGAGCTTGACTTAAAATCCGACGGGGCAGTGGACGCGGTTTTAGCGTTAGCCGCTGAAGCCGATATTTTTGTGCAAAATTATCGGCCAGGCGTCGCTCAGCGCTTGGGCTTGGGTATTGATGCTCTGCGTAAGGTGAATCCGCAAATAATTTACTGCTCAATTTCTGCCTATGGTGGTGAGGGGCCTATCGGTCACCGGCCAGCGTATGACCATGTGGTGCAAGCTATGAGCGGCATTATGTCCACCACGGGTACCGATGAAATGGGGCCAACCAAAGTGGGCGCGCCTTACATTGATTACGCCACAGGGCTGAATGCTGCCTTCGCTGTTATGGCCGCACTGCGCGAGAGAGAGCGCACCGGAGAATCTCAGAATGTAGACATCAGTATGTTAGATACTGCGCTGAACTTAATGGCGAATAACGTTGTTACCGCGGCAACGACGGGTGAAGACATACCTAAATTGGGTAATGAGGCGGCCAGCGGTTCGCCCTCCTCAGGATGTTTTAAAACCTTGGACGGCCACAGCATTATGCTGGCCGCTAACAATGAACGTCAGTTTGTAGATCTATGTACGGTATTGGGGCATCCCGAGTGGCTGGAAGATCCGCGTTGGGCAACGCCTCAAGTACGGCAAAATAACTTTGCTGCTCTGCGCAGCGAAATCGAGATCGTTTTTTTGCGTCAACCGGCATCTGCTTGGGAGATGTTGTTGGACGCTCAAGGCGTGCCAGCGAGTCGCGTGCGGACATTGACTGAGCTACTAGAAGAGGGCCAGCCAGAAGCGAGGGGGTTGTTGACCACGTTGCCTGTAGGGGCGGAGGAAACGCCAGTGCAACTGCCAGCGGTAGGGTTTCGCCTTAATGGACATAGCTTAGGGCCGACTCAAGCGCCAAAGCGTGTTGGCGCTGATAATAAGCGTTGGCTGGCAGATTGACGGTTGGTTTTTCCCCCACTGAGCAATCACGGTTGTCAGCCACCATTTCACCAACCGCAAATTTTACCAATCGCAATTTTTACCAACAACTGTGCCAGATTTTAGTCTGCGGCGTTTTTTCCGCCATCCACGCTCAGTGCGAGCGTGCGCTGGCCGCCAGCTAAGGCCATTAAGCCTGCCATAATGGCGAGATTCTTAACGAAGTTTTGAGTTTCGTGCGCTTGCTGTATACCCGCTTCGACATTCCAGAAATCATGCATGACTAAGTTGATGACCAACGTCAGTCCCGCCAAGATAAATGCCGTAAAGGCCACTCGATAGCCTGCGATCAGCATTGCCGCGCCGGAAAGTTGCACAACGATGGTGAGCACTAAGAAGAACGGCACAAAGATCATACCGTGGTCTTGCATATAGCTGGCAGTACCTTGGAAGTTGGTGACCTTGCTAATGCCGGGTATTAGAAAATAGATGCCAAGGAGAACCCTTCCGGCCACTCCTGTATAAGTTTGCAAGGCTGTGACCATTGGAATCCCCTAATAATTTTTGCGTTTCTTTTGCCTGTTTGCCGGCCAAGTGTGTAGCCCACCTCATGCAAACAAGGTAATTTGCCTGCTATGCGCTTTTTCCAGTCTGGAAATTTTCTCCTGCATTATGAACGGCTAAGCTTTGAAAAAGCAAAGCGGCTGAACTACTGCCAGCCTGAGCGGTCGTAAACTTTAACGGCTTGTGCCTGACGCAGCCCTAGCACTTGCACGTCTAATGTGTCTTCTTTGAAGTCACCCAAGGTGGCCACAGGGCCAGAAGCCGCGCCCAAAATTGGATATTCGTTGTTGCCCTCTGCAAATAACTTTTGTGCAAAATCGCTGGTCAGATATTCCAAAAACAGCACGGCGTTATCTTTGTTGGGTGCGTACTTGGTGATGCCTGCGCCGCTGATATTGACGTGGCTGCCACGGTCTCCTTGGTTCGGAAAAATTACCCCTAAGTTTGCCGCAATGGCTTTGTCTTGGGCTTTTTCTGATCCTAAGATACGGCCTAGATAGTAAGTGTTCGCTATCGTAATTCCGCATTCTCCAGCTGCGACAGCTTTGAGTTGGGCGGTGTCATTGCCTTGGGGAGAGCGGGCGAAATTACGCACCACACCGGTCGCCCAAGATTCCGCAGCTGTTTCACCGGCGGCCTCAATCAGCGCGCTCATGAGAGAGAGGTTGTAGATGTTGGATGAGGTGCGCATACAGACCTGGCCTTTCAACGCTGGGTTGGCCAAATCTTCATAGCGTTCAACTGCAACGGGCAAACCGCGCTGCTTGTTAAAGACAATGACTCGCGCTCGTTTGGACAGTCCGTACCAGAATCCATCTGAGCTGCGCAGATTGGCTGGCACTCGCTCGTTCATCGTGGTGGAGTCAACGGCTTGGAAAATGCCTTTTTCCTGAGCGCGCCAAATGCGTCCTGCATCTACCGTAATTAACATATCAGCCGGGCTGAACTCGCCTTCATTAACAATCCGCTCAATGAGGGCATCGCTGCCGCCTTCAATCAGATTAACTTTAATGCCAGTGCGCTCAGTGAACTGCTCGTACAGGGCCATATCGGTATCATAATGCCGCGCGGAGTAGACATTCACCTCTTCGTCAGCGTGGACGAAGGTTTGCATAAGCATGGCGAGGATAAAGATAAAGGTGCCGAGCAATCGTGCAGAGTTCTGCTTTACTGAGTAAATCACGGTGTAATGGCCTAAATGAGAATGGTTATCAACTAACTATAGATTAGGGCCTCAACAGAGGCAAAATTTATCTCTACCAATGTGCCTATTGGCAGTGCCTCTTGTTTGGCCGTCTCTACTCGAAGCTGCTGGTCGCCTAAGGTCACAAGTGTCAGGTAGCGTTGGCCTAAAAAACGCCTGTCGCTGATTACCGCAGGGCCGTTGGCAGCTTTTAGTGCCAGAGTGTGAGCGCGCAAACCCAGCGTAACGGTGGCGCCTTCTTTCAGCGTACTTGGGTTTAAAGCACGGTCATCGCGATTAGCGATTCTGTGCATGGGCACGGTGCCGAACAGGGTTTGTACTGTTTCGCCCTGCACTGTGCCTTGTAGTGATTGCAGTCCGGCAATGGTCTGGGCGACAAATCCGCCCTTGGGTGATCGCCATAAGTCTTCCGGGGTACCAAGTTGCACGGCTACGCCCTCGACTAATACCAAAATTCGATCAGCCATATCCATGGCCTCTTCAGGGTCGTGGGTGACCATAAGCGTGGGTGTGCCTGCGGCTTTTAAGGTCAATCTGGCTTGCTCGCGTAATTTGCGTCGCAGCGGCGTGTCCACGCTGGCAAAGGGTTCATCTAGCAACATAACTGAGGGTTGGGTTGCTAATGCGCGAATGAGCGCAACGCGTTGCTGTTGTCCGCCAGACAAAGTGTGCGGGTAGCGTTGCGCCATATCAGCCAAATCTACGCTAGCCAGTTGCAGCTTCACCATGGCCTCGCGCTGAGCTTTGCTTTGGTTGTGCAGTCCAAATGCGATATTCTCCGCAACGGTTTGATGTGGAAACAAAACATGGTCTTGAAAGACCAACCCTATGGGCCGCTGTTCAGGGGGTGGGTTTGTGACCGCGTCAGCCATTAGTTGATCGCCGAGAAAAATGGCGCCTTGTTGCACGGGCTCTAGACCTGCGGCTATGCGCAGCAGGGTACTTTTGCCACTGCCTGAAGGACCGAGGATGCAGACTATTTCGCCATCCTTTACGTCGAGGTCAATATTACTGAGAGCAGTTTGATTACCAAACTTATGGCTGATGCCGCGAAAGGCTATGGTCATTTTTAGAGGTCTTCTGTTTAGATCTTCTTTATAGGTCTTTTTTTAGCTCTTTTTGAGTCTGCCTTTTAGATCGTCTTAATAGATCTATTGGGGTTTTGCTTGCAAACAGGTTGCTTGCAAACAGGTTGCTTGCAAATTTGCGTGGCGACAAGGGCATACTGCCTTAATGTCCGCTGCGGTGCATGCTGTTTACAAAACGGTATTTTCATAAAAGGACGCTGAGCTTTGAGCCAAAGTCATTCACCCGTTTGGTTGTCGGGTGTTCTATTGATTGCTATTCCAGTGGCTTTGCCCATTGGTGTATTGCTTTATTCGCTGTTCTCGCCGACAGCTGGCGTTGGCGAAAGCGGTGATGTCTGGTTGCACATTCGCGCCACCGTTCTGCCGACCTATTTGTTTAATACTTTTGCGTTGATGGCATTGGTGGGTATTGCCGCAACTGTGATCGGCGTGGGCACTGCCTGGTTGAGTGCTAAGTTCACATTCCCGTTGAGCAAGATTTTAGCCCCGGCACTTGTGTTACCTCTTGCAGCCCCAGCTTATGTGGTGGGCTATGTTTATGCCGATTTGTTTGAGTTTGCCGGGCCAGTGCAAAGTTTCTTACGCAGCGCGTTGGACCTGTCAGGGGGGCAATATTATTTTCCGCCTATTCGGTCGATAGGTGGCGCAGCCCTAGTCATCTCATTAGTCCTTTATCCCTACATATATTTGCTCGCGCGTTCTAGTTTTATGCAGCAGTCGGTATCGCTGCACGAAACCGCCAGAGTGCTAGGTGCGGACAGTAAACGGGTTTTTTGGCGCATAGCTCTGCCAGTGGCAAGGCCTGCTATAGCTGGAGGCATGGCGCTGGTGCTTATGGAAACGGTTGCCGATTATGGCGTGGTCGAGCATTTTGGCGTACCCACCTTCACCTCAGGCATTTTTCGTACTTGGTATGCCATGGGTGAGCACGCTGCCGCGCTCCAACTCGCCGGCTGGCTGTTTGTTATTGTTGCCTTGTTAGTGGTGGCTGAGCAGTTCGCACGTCGTGGCGAGCACTTCAATCCAATCAGTCGAAGCGCACCAGCGGATCTCGTGCCGCTCACCGGTGCAGCAGCCATCGGCGCAACGATAGCTTGCGCGCTTCCGGTGTTGTTGGGCTTTGTTCTGCCGTTCGGCATTTTGCTCAATCACGCGCTCGTAGAAGGGGATCCATTGATCGGCAAAGGCTTTTCCGAGCTGTTAATTAACAGTGTGTATGTAGCGAGTATTGCCGCAATACTCTGCGCGTTGGCCGCCCTCTGGCTTAATTATGCCCAGCGTTTGCGCGCCAACCTTGGCATAAAGCTAGCTGTGCGCACGGCCACACTGGGCTATGCGATTCCCGGCATGGTTTTGGCGGTGGGTTTGTTGGTGCCTTTAACGTTCTTAGACCGCGCATTGAGCGGGTTCTTGCGTGACAACTTTGATTTTACAACAGGGCTTGTTATTACGGGTTCTGTGGCCGGTTTAGTTTTTGTCTATGTAGCGCGGTTTTTAACTGTTGCTTACAACAGCAGTCACATGGGCATGGCAGCATTGCATTACAACTTAGACGCCGCCGCTCGAAGTTTGGGTGCCACGCCAGGGCGAGTACTCAGCAAAATTCACTTGCCTTTGCTCCGTCCAGCGATCTTCAGTGGCCTGTTACTGGTCTTCATTGATGTGATGAAAGAGTTGCCGGCTACGCTTATTTTGCGGCCCTTTAACTTTGAAACCCTAGCTACCAGAGTTTATCGTCTTGCCGCAGATGAACGTCTTGGTGAAGCCTCAACCGCTGCTTTGAGCATCATATTGTTGAGTTTAGTGCCCACCGTCCTCATTTTGTTTACAAAAGTGGTCGAGAAATCCGACAGAAATTGAGATTGATGGTGGAAACAGTAGTAAAATGAGGTCCGTCAATCAAAAGTGTATATTTTTGAATTCGAATGCCACGAATCCTCAGTTAAAGCTAAGCAAGCCCGCTTCATTTCATTATGAGGTGATGGAGGCGCATGTGCTTAAACACGAATGCTTTCAGGGAGTTGAGTTTGAAGACGAACAGATCTCAGTTGCAGATGGCCTGCTCACAGTAAAGCCCGGGTTTCAGTGGCGATCGTTTAGCATGGGTTTTCATGCGCCGTTGGTTTTTTTTGGGCTGGCGCGCATGGGTGTTATCGACAAAGTGTTTGTCTATGGTCAGCCATGGACCATCGAACACAGTCTGCTCAGAGCCGTGCTTTTGCAGTACTCGGGTACCTTAGGCGTTGACCGGGCGCGTATCGATGCAATTTATGCACAGGGCTTGGTGGATGCAAAAGTGCCGCTGCGTGGTCTATGGAGTGCACTGGCACGTTGGTTCGGTCCGCGAGGGGCCTAAGCTTAAGCATGCCACCCAAAGGTCATGGCGTAGCCAGTATTGGTGTTCGAGACCCGGGCAGGTGATGCATTCAATTCTGCACTCGCAAATGCCCAAAATTCAGTCTTTACAAACAAACACCAGCAATCCTTGGTATAGAAATTTCTTGCGTCAGCAGCGCCAGTTTTTGCGCACTTCACCGTTTCTTCACTGGCAACCGAATATCGTTTCAGCCCAAATCTTGGAAAACTAAGTGTAAATTTTTTGTTTACGTTTGTGGTGTTTTGCACAAGTGTTGCTCGCCAATATCCTCGTGATTTATTAAGGAAGTCAGTATGGTCGCGAAATCTCCTAATGCTCTATTACTCATTCTAGGCAATCAGCTATTTCCCTTGGATCAGGTGCTTGCGCTAGAGTCTGCGGCAGTATTTATGGCCGAAGACCAATACCTGTGTAGCCACTTTCGCTATCACCAGCAAAAGATCGTCTTGGTGCTGGCGGCTATGCGCGCTTATGCCGACGAGCTGCGTGCCGCCGGACTGGTAGTGCATTACACCAAACTAGATGCTGAGTCTGAGCTGACCATCAATGAAGCAGTGATTGATTGTTTGCAAAGCCATGGTTACGCATCTCTGCTGCACTTTGAGGTGGAAGGCAAAGCCGCTCAAGCGAATTTGGCCCAAGCGGTAAAGGCGGCGTCTGTTGCTTGTCAGACAATTCCCTCGCCAATGTTTCTTTGTGACCGCCAACGTTTTGCAGCCTTTGTCCAGGGTCGGAAAAAACCGCAGATGGCGGCGTTTTATAAAGCAGAACGCACTCGCTTGAATATTCTGCTGACCCCCGAAGGCAAGCCCATTGGCGATCAGTGGAGTTTTGACGCGGACAATCGCAAAAAATTACCCAAAGATGTGCACCCACCTGAGCTGCCCGAAGTTGCGGAAAATGCGCATCTAGAAGCGGTTATCGCGTTAGTGAGTGAGCGTTTTGCTGACCACCCTGGCAAGGCTGACGAATTTTCTTGGCCGACTACTAGAGCGGGCGCGTTACTTTGGTTGGACGATTTTATTGCCCAAAGGTTGGTAGATTTTGGTCCCTACGAAGATGCTATGAATACCCGCTCTGATACGGTCTTCCACAGTGTCCTTAGCCCAATGATGAATATCGGCCTACTGGTGCCCAGCGAAGTGCTGGATCGAGTTGTTGGCGTGGCGCAGACGCGTGATATTCCTTTGCAAAGCTTGGAAGGGTTTGTGCGGCAGGTGATGGGTTGGCGGGAATTTATTCGCGGCATATATCAAAACTATAGCGCGGTGCAGGCCCGCACAAATTATTGGTCGCACACAAGGCAGTTAACTGAGCATTGGTATGTTGGCGGCACAGGAATAGTGCCGCTGGATGAAACTATTGAGACAACCCAGCGGATGGGTTGGTGCCACCATATTCCGCGTCTTATGGTTGTGGCGAACCTTATGACGCTGTGTGAAATCGAACCTAAGGCAGCCCACCGTTGGTTTATGGAGATGTATGTAGATTCTGCCTCTTGGGTGATGGGGCCAAATGTTTATGGGATGGGGATTTTCAGCGATGGCGGTATCTTTGCCACTAAGCCATACATCTGTGGGTCTAACTATTTACTTAAGATGAGCAATTATTCAAAGGGTCCGTGGTGCGATGTGGTAGATGGTTTGTATTGGCGTTTTATTGAAAAGAATCGCGCATTTTTTGCGCAAAACCCGCGTCTGGCATTGATGCCCAGAGCATTGGATCGGTTAAGTGATGCACGCAGAGATATTATTTTTCCTGCCGCAGAAAAATTCCTTCTAACGCATACTCATTCCTAAGTAATTGCTTAAAACACTGGGAATTAGGCGGCTACGCCCTATACTTCCGCGATGACAGAAAACCAATATATTTTGCCGGATAAATTTACCGGCCTGCCGCTTCGTGACGAGCTACAAACTCAGTTGGAAGTGATTAAATTCAACACCATGACAGCAGTGCAAGCTGCTGCGCTGCCGAAGATACTGGAAGGACGAGATGTCGTTGCACAGGCGAGCACGGGCAGTGGCAAAACTGCCGCATTTGCCTTGGGTTGCTTGCAAAAGATAGACAGTAAAGCTTTCCATGTGCAGGCCTTGATCTTGTGTCCTACCCGAGAGTTGGCAGAACAAGTGGCTCAAACTGTGCGCACCTTGGCGGCCAAAATCAGTAATACCAAGGTGCTCACCCTGTGTGGTGGTGTGCCCCTGGGCCCTCAGATTGGCTCACTGTCGCGCAGCGCCCATATTATTGTCGGTACGCCTGGTCGAGTGCTTAAGCACCTGAATAAACAGACACTGCATCTTTTGAGCATAGACACATTGGTGCTAGACGAAGCAGATCGTATGTTGGATATGGGCTTTGAGGATGAGATTCAAGAAATTCTCAGTTACATGCCACCCACTCGGCAGAACCTACTCTTTTCCGCGACCTATCCAGATGGGGTGAAATCTATTCGCCGAGTCATGGGCAAGGATACGATTCATATCAATGTCACCCAAAGCGATAACAAGCCGGTTATTGGTGAGTATTGGTTACCAGTAGATCAATATGATCGCGTTAAGCCTCTGCTGGCCGCCATGCGAGTTTGGGGTGGGGCGTTGAACCTAGTTTTTTGTAATACCAAGATCGACTGTGCCCAAGTTTGCGAAACATTGATTGCTGCTGGTTTAGACGCTGTAGCGTTGCATGGCGATTTGGAGCAGTTTGAGCGCAATCAAACATTGGTGCGCTTTGCGAATGGTAGTGCCAACGTTTTGGTGGCCACAGATGTGGCCGCCCGGGGCTTGGACATTGATAACGTCGACGGTGTCTTTAATTTTGAGTTACCCACTCATGCTGAGGTCTACGTGCACCGCATTGGGCGCACGGCCAGAGCGGGTAAGCGCGGTATCGCCATTAGTTTAGTCGCAGACCGAGAGATGTCTCGGCTGAGCGCAGTAGAAGAATTTTCTGAGGGCAAAGCCATGCAACTTTGGGAGGTGCCCGCTGACTTGCCGGATGTGTTAGATGCAGACGAAGAGGGTGAGGGCTTGCGCCGCCCCGGTGTTTACACTGTTGAAATCAATGGTGGTAGACGCAGCAAACTGCGTCCCGGAGATATATTGGGCGCTCTCACCGCAGATAAAACAGTGCCGGGCAGTGCGGTTGGAAAAATAGATTTGATGGACAATTTAACTTATGTGGCTATCCGGCGTGACGCCACGCCAGCGGCATTGAATTTGTTGAACGGCGCTAAGATTAAGGGTCGTCAGTATCGCGCTCGGGGTGTGGGCTAAGTTAAAAGTGCTGGCGCATCTGGAACCCGGTCTTTCTTACAGACCGGTCCCGGTCTTTTTTGCAGACCGGACTGGGTTCCTTTTTGAGGCCGGCCCCGGACTGGGTTGAGGGCCGAAACAAAGCCGTCTAGCCAACCCGAATCCAACTGCTGGTTGCTAGCGGGACTGAGGGTTGCGTCTTCTTCTTGGTGTACCACCGCCGCCGCTGCCACCGTCACTACTTGAGCCCGCCCGAGGTCCAACGCGACCGTATGGATTAACGTTTTCGTTGGTGCTGTTCAGGGTATTGCCGTTGCTGGTGTTTTTGCTGCGGCTGTTTGTAGCATTGCTTGGGCGTTGAGATTGAGCCTCGCTGCTTCTACGGTTGCCTTCTTTATGCGCTGAAGAATTGTCGCCTTGTCCCGGCTTACCACTGCTTCTGCGCCTGCTGCGTTGCCCGTTTCCTTGCCCTTGACCGTTACCTTGCCCTTGACCGTTACCTTGGCCCTGTCCGCCACCTTGCCCAGATCTACGGCTGCGTTGCTGGCCTTGGCGTCTTTCCCCTCGGTCGTCGTCATCCGCAGGTTGGGACTGTTTGTTAGGTAATTCTATATCAAGCTTAACGACATCAACTTTGCGTTTCGTTAAGCGTTCAACTGCGCGTAGTCGACTGATCTCAGCGGCGTCAACAAGTGCCCAAGCAATACCAGTGGCGCCTGCTCGCGCAGTTCTACCAATACGGTGTACATAACTTTCAGGTTCGTGGGGCAGTTCATAATTAAATACATGGGATACATCGCTGACATCAATGCCTCGGGCTGCAATATCTGTGGCAACCAAAATCCATGAATTACCTTTTTTGAAATTTTCTAGCGCGCGTTGTCTGGCGGCCTGAGTCTTGTTGCCGTGAATGACTTCAGCAACAAACCCTGCGCCATTAAGTTGTTTCGCAACTTTGTTGGCCCCGTGTTTGGTGCGTGTGAAAACAATGGCTCTGACCAAATCTTTGTCGCGGAGCAGGTGCTCTAGCACAACTCGCTTGTTGGGCGTGCTGACCATGACTGCGCGCTGATCAATTTTGGCTACCGTGACCTCTTTGGGTGAAACATCCACTTTTACGGGTTCGTGCAAAATTTCTTTCGCCAATCTGCCGATTTCTGTAGGCATGGTGGCAGAGAATAATAGCGTTTGTCGTTGCTTTGGCATTGCGCCAACAATTCTTCGCACATCTGGAATGAAGCCCATGTCCAGCAGACGATCACATTCGTCTAGGACTAAGAATTTGGTTTCGCTGAGATTAACGTGGCCCTGATTCATTAGGTCTAAAAGGCGTCCTGGGGCCGCAACGAGTATGTCTACGCCCATGCGCAGTTTCTTCACTTGTGGGTTTTGGTTAACGCCGCCAATGACGCAGGCAAAATTCATTTTTGATACGCCGGCAAGTTTGCCTAGCTCTTCATGAATTTGAATGGCCAACTCTCGGGTGGGTGCCAGAATGAGCGCTCTAGGGTGCCGTGGTGTAGCGCGCATTTTGCTGGTATCAACAGCTGCGGCCTTAATCAAATTTTGTAATAAGGGCAAGCCAAAAGCGGCGGTTTTACCTGTGCCAGTTTGTGCTATGCCTAGAAGGTCCTTACCTGCAAGAACGTCTGGGATCGCGGCTTTTTGAATATCGCTGGGTTGGGTGAAACCTAAGTCGGTTACGGTTTGGCAAAAGCTATCGTGCAGGCCTAGGTCTGCAAAAACTCCATTAGTCATATTTTTTCCTGGTAAGCAAACACTCTCACATGCCTGAGTCGAAGGATTTCGATTGACGGCATCTAGGTGGGGTCGGCTTGTTGATGTTCGCTAACCAGCAGTATGCTGGAGAGGGCGGTGCGAGACTGTGTCTCGCGGCGCGCACATTGAGGGTTAGGGCTTGAGAAGTCAAGGACAATGGTGTTTTTAGAAAGTTGGGCGCTGCGTTATGCCGCTTGCGCGAAATGTTTGAGGGTCTTTAAAGCGCATAGGCCTTGTGGCAGTCTCTTCGCCCCTCAATACTGGGCAGAGTCCAGTCGAATATAGAAAAATACAAAGTAAAAGAACTATATTTTTAAACAATTACCCGTCGGAGGTTTTGGTGATTAAAACGTTGGTTGTTCGTGGATTTGCTGCGGTTGTAGTGGTTTTAACCGCTTGGGTTGGCTATGGCTGGCAGGTGGCAAGCTTTGAGGCAGATGATTATTTACATTTGGCTGATCAGTATGAAGTGACAATCCGCCGAGATACGCGTGGTGTGCCGCATATTTTGGGCGGCACTAACCCTGATGTTGCTTTCGGCTTTGCCTTTGCTCAGGCCGAAGACAATTGGCAGTTGATAGAAGATTCAATGCCCTTTTACCGAGGTAATAGCGCGCTATATACCGGTCAAAATGGCGCGGTTACAGACTATCTTGTGAAATGGCTGGGCCTTTGGGCAACAATTGATGCACATTATCGATGGGATATAAGCCCGGATGTAAGGGCCTATGTTGAGGCCTACGCAGACGGCATTAACTATTATGCGGCCACTCACCCTGATCAAGTGGATGAACGCATTCTGCCTGTGTCGGGGCAAGATGTGGTAGCTGGATTTATGCTCCGCCATCTGCTCTTTTATGGTTTTGAAGGCACTATCAAAGAGTTGACCAAACCCACTCGACAAAAAGCCGTGAGCGAAATCATTAGACCTGCGGCTATTGAGTCATTGCTTGATCGCGCAGAAGAAGCGGAACCTTTGTTTGAGCCACCGGCTATATTGCAGCAAGCCCCTAGTGAGATTTCTATTGGCGGTGTGCCTATTGGTTCTAACGCTTTTGCCATAGCGCCTAAAATTTCTGCTGAAGGCGCAACCCGATTGGCGATTAATTCTCATCAGCCTACCACGGGTCCGGTTGCTTGGTATGAGGCGCATCTGAAAAGTGCCAAAGGCCTAAATGTGATGGGCGGTCTGTTTCCGGGAGCGCCTATGGTGAGCGTTGGTTTTACCGAAAATTTGGCTTGGGGCGCAACGGTAAACAATCCTGATCTGGTAGATGTTTTTGTGCTGGAGATTAACCCCAATAATCAAAACCAATATCGGTTAGACGGACAGTGGCAGGATTTAATCGTCAGCGAGGTAGATATTGAAATTCGCTTGTGGGGCTTTTTCCCATGGACGGTTACTCAGGAAGTGCTGGCCTCTAAACATGGCCCTGCTTTGCGTACAGACCACGGCACTTATGCGGTGCGTTATGCAGGAATGGGCGAGCTTAGGCAGGTTGAGCAGTGGTACCGCATGAACCTTGCGACCAATTTTGAACAGTGGCGTGAGGCAATGTCGTTGCAGGCCTTTGCGAGTTTTAATTTTGTCTATGCAGATAAAGAAGGGAACATTATGTTTTTGCATAATTCCCTAACACCTAAGCGCGATCAGCGTTACGACTGGTCGCTTTATTTGCCTGGTGATGACTCATCCTTAATCTGGAAAGAAAACCTACCTTTTTCGCGGTTGCCTCAGGTTATCAATCCTGCCTCGGGTTATGTACACAGCGCCAATCAAACACCCTTTAATGTCACTGCGCAGGCCGATAACGTAAAAATTGAAGACTACGCCCCGGGCCATGGTTTTCAGATGGACATGACTAATCGAGCGGTGCGCGGCTTGGAGCTTTTTCAGTCTCTCGGTCCAATAATCAGCAAGGATGAATTTTCAGCGATTAAGCATGACAAATTTTATTCGCCTAATACCGACTACGTGGCCTACTTAGGGCAAATTGCAGAAGTGGATTTTACTGACCCAAAACGCAAACAGGCGCAGAAAATTTTGGCTGCTTGGGATTTGGGTACAGATTTAGCCAACACCAGCACGGCTATGGGTACCTGTGTATTTTTAGCTGCACAACCGAAAGCGAATCGTCATGAGGACGGTAAGGTGGAGATCAGCGAAATATTGGACAACTGCATAGCTGGGTTAGAAAAAGCTGTGGGGCGTATGGATCCGCCTTGGGGTGAAGTGAATCGACACGTTCGCGGTGATCTTAATTTACCTGTGGCGGGTGGGCCGGATATTTTACGCGCCATTTATGGGCGCGGTTTAGATGAAGAGGGTTATTTGACCAATGTGGCCGGAGATGGGCTGTATTATTTGGTAGAGTGGGACGCAGCGGGCGCACTAACAGTTGAAGGCGTGCATCAATTTGGCAGTGCAACGTTGGATGAAACGTCGCCTCACTACGCTGACCAAGCCGAAGATTATGCTCGGGAGATACTCCATGATCCTTGGTTCAGTGAAGCTGCTTTGCAGCAAAACTTACTGCGCGCATATCGCCCCGGGGACGCACCTTAAGGGGTTGAGTGGAATGGTTTTGTTTGGCGCTTTTTTTGCATTCTTTTTGCATTCTTTTTGCAAAAAGTAGTTTGCACAACGTAGTTGGTAAAAAAGCAGTTTGTAAAAAGCACTCTGCACAAAAGAAGTTTTGGATAAGAGCATTTTGCTAGAAAAAATTTCAGTGGAAAAACTTGTGGGCGATAGCCTTAAACCATAGATTTAAAAAGACAGATCTAAATAATAGATCTAAAAGACAAATCTAAACGACAGAAGTTGGAAAAGAATAATGAATACCCTGAAATGCCCGGTTGCTAGCTCTACTGACGCTCAAGTGCCCCTCATCATCTACCTAGATTTTAAGAGTCCTTATGCCTACCTAGCGGTTGAGCCAACCCGAAAAATGCTGGCGGAACTGGGTGTTGTCGCAGATTGGCGGCCATTTGTTTTGGACATTGGTAGTTATTTAGGCACTGCAAAACTGGATAAAGGCGGCAAAGTCGCCGAGCAAAGCCGCAGCAAAGAGCAGTGGTCTGGTGTGAAATATGCCTATTTTGATTGCCGGCGTTACGCCAATTTAAAAGGTATGACAATTCGCGGCACCGTTAAAATTTGGAATACAGATTTGCCAGCTGTTGGCTGGTGGTGGGTCAAGCAGCAAGAGAGCTTGCAGCAACAGTGCGCCCCAAACAGCCTGATGGAAAAATATATCGACGCTGTTTATGCACCATTTTGGCGGCGCGAGTTCGACGCCGAAGACATAGACGCGGTTGAGCAAGTGCTGATAGATGTGGGGGCAAATGTTGAAGGTTTCAGAGACTACGCAGCAGGGCCGGGGTTACAAGCCAATGCGCAGTTTCAGATGGACGCATTCGATTCCGGCATTTATGGCGTGCCGACATATATATTGCCAAATGAAGCCATGGCTGGAGAAACAGGTAACGACAACGAGGCGAGCGTCGCTGCGCAGAAATTTTTTGGTCGCGAGCACTTGCCGCTCATTCGTTGGTATTTGCGCGGTCAAGTAGGCGAGCGCCCAGATGTAGCCTACGAGCTGGATGATGGTGATCAGATCATGGCAGATCCTGAAGCGCCAACCGATTCGACATTGCCTGTGTATATAGACGTCAAAGCGCCGCAAAGTTATCTGGCCTTGGCGGGGACGCGGGCTATGGCGGAGCGCCAAAACATTGCATTGGATTGGCACTTTTTCCAAGGCCAGCCACTGCGTCAACCTGCCTCTTGGGTAGACGGTGAGGGCCGTGGCGCAATGCACCGTCGTATTCGTGGCACTTATGTGGGTCAAGATATACAACGCTACGCCCCCCATGCACTGAAAGACCTGTATGTCGCAGAGCGCTCCAGCGCTCCGGCGCTTGGCTTGGCTTGGGCCAAGGCACTTGCCGCACAAGGACAGGATGTGAATATAGATGATTATGTTGAAGCCATTTTGCTCCGCTTTTGGCAGCAGCAAGAGGATATTGATTCTTCAGCCAGCGTTGCAGGCGTTCTTGAAGGTTTGGGTCTCTCGGTGGATGGCTTTTCTGAGTTTGCAGCGAGTGCTGGTTTGGCCGCTTTAGAAGCTGCTGAGAGTCAGGCCCAAGCGCTGGGTGTCTCGATGAGTCCAACGTATTTTATTGGCACCGAGCCCTTTCAAGGGCGACAGCACCTGCCATTACTGGCGGCTAGGCTGAAGCTTTAGCGTGAGGTCTTTTTAAGCTGTCCCTCAGGCCGATCATTAAGCCGTCTATCAAGCCGCTCATTTAGGCAATTTGTTAAGGGTGGGTGGGTGCTTGTTTCTCGGCATCTGTTGACAGGTTGCGGGGCTATTCGTCAGTATCTGCGTCGCGCAAACTGCGGGCTCTGGCTAAAAAGTGCCAGTCGAGGGCACAGATTGGGTTGGAGTTAAGGGTCGTTGCACCCTAGTTTTTTATTTTACGAGGTAACATTATGAAGACAAGAATTACGGAACTTTTTGGTATTGAGCATCCGGTTATCCAAGGGGGCATGCATTATGTTGGCTTGGCAGAGATGGCGGCGGCGGTTTCAAATGCCGGCGGTTTGGGCATTATCACTGGTCTAACTCAAGGCACACCAGAAAAATTGGCTAATGAAATTGCGCGCTGCCGGGAAATGACCGACAAGCCCTTTGGCGTTAACTTGACCTTTTTGCCTTCACTTACACCGCCTGATTATCCTGGGTTGGTTAACACCATTATTGAAAGTGGCGTGAAAGCGGTAGAAACCGCGGGAAACAACCCAGCGAAATGGTTGCCTCAGTTAAAAGAGGCGGGCATTAAAGTTATCCATAAGTGCACCTCAGTCAGACACGCGCTGAAAGCTCAAGACATTGGCTGTGACGCTGTGTCTGTAGACGGTTTTGAATGTGGCGGGCACCCTGGAGAAGACGATATTCCTAACTTCATTTTGTTGCCTAGAGCAGCGGATGAACTAACCATTCCTTTCGTTGCCTCCGGTGGCATGGCCGACGCGCGCTCGTTAGTTGCCTCTCTCGCAATGGGCGCTGAAGGTATGAACATGGGCACACGTTTCATTGCAACTAAAGAAGCGCCAGTGCACGAAAACGTTAAGCAAGCGATTCTCGCTGCTTCAGAATTAGACACTCGTTTGGTTATGCGCCCGCTGCGTAACACCGAGCGCGTTTTAACCAACGAAGCGGTTGAGCGTCTTTTGGTGAAAGAACAAGAAATGGGCGCCGATCTTAAGTTTGAAGACATTGCCGCTGAAGTAGCTGGCGTATATCCAAAGATCATGATGGAAGGCACCATGGAAGCTGGCGCTTGGTCATGCGGCATGGTCGCAGGTCTTGTCTACGATATTCCATCAGTACAAGAGCTAATGGATCGTATTATGGGCGAAGCCGACGCGCTCATTACCAAGCGTCTTGCTGGTTTTGCTGCCTAGCGCTAACAGCGCTAACAGCGCAAGCAGCTAAGAGCGCAAGCCGCTAACAGCGCAAGCCGTTAATTGAGTCCGCCCTAAGCAATTGGCTTGGGGCGCTAAGCAAGCTTGCAGATATAAAATTCACACACAAAAGCTATATTCAAAACTACATAAGGAATTGATATGCGCGAAGCAGTCATCGTTTCAACAGCTCGTACGCCCATTGGTAAAGCCTACCGTGGGGCATTTAACAGCACTTTAGGCCAAAGCCTAGGCGCTCACGCCATTAAGCACGCGGTAGAGCGCGCTGGCATTGATCCCGCTCAGGTGGAAGACGTCATTATGGGCGCGGCACTACAAATGGGCAGCAGCGCTTTTAACACTGCGCGTCAGTGTTTATTAGAAGCCGGTCTTCCCGACAGTGTTCCCGGTCAAAGCATAGATCGTCAATGTTCTTCGGGCATGATGGCTATTGGTATTGCTGCCAAGCAAATTATTGCTGACGGTATGGATGTGGCGATTGGCGGTGGTGTTGAATCTATTTCAACCAACCAAACAGGTGATATGTTCACCACGCCTAGCCCTTGGTTGATGAAAAATCAGCCTGGCTTGTATATGCCAATGATTGAAACCGCAGAAATTGTGGGTGAGCGTTATGGCGTAAGTCGTGATGACCAAGATGCCTATGCTGCACAGTCTCAGGCGCGTACAGCCGCTGCTCAACAAGCAGGCGCGTTTGATGATGAGATCGTACCGTTAGCATCAGTAATGAAGTTGATGAATAAGGAGACTGGCGAGGTTAACGAGATTGAGATGAATCTGGATAAAGATGAAGGTAATCGTCCGGGTACAACCTATGAAAGTCTGTGTGGCCTGAAGCCAGTATTTAGTGGCGGTCAAGTGATTCAAGAGGGTAAGCACGTTACGGCAGGTAATGCCTCTCAGCTGTCAGACGGCGCTTCAGCGTGTGTACTAATGGAAGCCAAGGTTGCTGAACAACGTGGTCTTCAGCCACTAGGTGCTTATCGTGGTATGGCAGTTGCCGGCACTAAAGCTGACGAAATGGGCATTGGTCCTGTTTTCGCCATTCCAAAGTTGTTGGAAAAGAATGGTTTGACCATGGACGATATCGGTCTTTGGGAACTCAATGAAGCATTCGCTGTGCAGGTGGTTTATTGCCGCGACAAGTTGGGCATTCCTGATGAGTTACTTAACGTAAACGGTGGCGCTATTTCAGTAGGCCACCCTTACGGCATGTCTGGATCACGCATGGTTGCTCACGCGTTGATTGAAGGCAAGCGTCGTGGTGTGAAGTATGTTGTAGCCACAATGTGTGTTGGCGGCGGCATCGGTGCAGCGGGCTTGTTTGAAGTGCTCTAGCACCAGCTAAACCTTAAGGCGCTGGTTGTGGCCGGTGCTGAAGTTGAAAAAGACCAGCTAGTGCCGAAGGGTGTAGCTGGTTTTTTTTCGATAAACTTTCTTCAATTGATTAAAAGTGCCTGCCCAGAGTCTTCAATAACTGGACCGGCAATCGCGGAATCATCAAACGCACTAACATCAAAAGCACTAACATCAAAAGCCATAACGCCAAGTTAAGGCGTTATTAATAAGGAACATAATGAACACATATATTTCTCCCACAGAATTTCTAGCCACCAAGCTTGTCGACGGTGTTTTAACTATTACGCTTAATCGGCCCGACGCACTAAATGCCTTTCGTCCTGAAATGTTGGAGGGCATTGCACAGCTGATAGGTGCCGCTAACACGGATGCTATGGTGGCAGTTGTTGTTTTAGAGGGTGCGGGTCGTGCTTTTTCTGCTGGCGTTGACTTAAAGGTACTGCAAGGTACAGAACCTCAAGGCGGCAAAGTGGGTGATGTCTTTGATGCGCCAGCCCAGCGCGCATATCTGGCTATACGTGGTGCGCGTATGCCAGTGATCGCTAAGGTGCATGGCGCCTGTTTTACTGGCGCGCTGGAAATAGCCCTGCACTGCGATTTTATATATACCACTGCCACCACAAAGTTTGGCGACACTCATGCAAAGTTTGGTCTTCGTCCTACTTGGGGCATGACCCAGACTCTGGCGCAAGCGATAGGTTTGCGCAGAGCAAAAGAATTGTCTTTCACGGCAAGAATATTCTTGGGCGCGGAGGCGGTGGCGTTGGGTATGGCTTGTGCGGCTGTTGAGGATATTGAGGCGTTAGATGCTTTGGTTGCTCAGCGTGCAGAAGCAATTGTTGCCAACTCTGCAACCGCTGTTGCTGCGATAAAGGATCTATACAATATTTCTCAGCAGGGCCATGCCATGCAAGATGCTTTGGAGGCAGAGTTGGCTAGCGAATATCCGCAAATTACCGATACTTCAGAAAGACTGGCCGGGTTTTAGTCCCGGCCTTTAGAACTGCGGATATGTCGGCTTTTATGGCAAAGGCGAATAGTCAGTCTTTGTCATAAATACCTTGTCGATATTTGCGACTAAACGACCGTCGCTGATAGAGGCCGCGTATACCGCTTGCCAAGCCGGGTCCGTGCCAAATGCTTGCCAGGCAACGGCAGCTTCAGCAAGGCTTGGGTGTGCAACCACGTAGATCAACGTATTGGGCTGCTCTAGTGGTTTCCAATAGCTGACATTCTCAATACCGTGCTTAGTGAATAGCGCCATGGTGTGGTCCCTAAAGCGCGTCTCCAATGCATCTAACTTGCCGGGAAAAGTGGTGTAGGTACGCAGTTCATAGACGCGCTTGTCTGGGTGCTGAGCGTGGCCTTCATGATCGTTCGCAAAACTATTGAGACTGATAAAGATAAGCAAAATGCTGCTCAGTAGCGTGGTCAGCTTGCAAAGTACTTTTGCTATGGGTTTGTTTATAAACATCTCGGTGCCTGTGTAGGTTGGGTAGTTGATGCTACATACTAGTTGCCCTTCATCCAGAAGGGTAGCTTGCAGATCGACCCGCTTCAGGCTGCGCGTTTGCCTACCTTTGCCCTTACGCCCCTAGCCTTAATCCTTCACCTTTAAAGCTGAGTCTTTGCGGGGTAAGCTCTGAGCTTGGGCTTATCGCTCAGCACTGGTACAACTCGAACTGGGGAGTGGGATATGTACGTAAGGTTATTTTCAATTCTGGCCGGCTTGTTCTTGGCCGGATTAGCTCAAGCGGATATCAAGCGCACAACATCTGGCAAGCCTGACTTGTCTGGCTTTTATGACAGCGGCACCCTAACGCCGCTTAATCGCCCTAAAGAGTTTGGCGAGAAAAAGTTCATGTCCCGTGCAGAAGCAGAAGTACTGAAAAAGATGAGCGGCTTATTGCAATCAGATGCAGAAAAAGTCAGCGACCCAAATCGTGAAGCCCCCCCTAGTGGCGGTGACGGTGAGCATGGGTTTGGTGCAGGTGGGGTAGGCGGCTACAACTCATTTTGGGTGGATCCAGGCAGCGACGTTTCCGAGCTAAACGGAAAAATTAGAACCTCCATTGTTTACCAGCCGGCAAATGGTCGGCAGCCTGCGATGACACCTAGGGGTATGCAGGCCATGGCTGACAACTTCAGCTCTTTTGCCTATACCAACGATGGCACAGCGTCATGGCTCAAAAAAGGTGGGCATGGCCCTTTCGACGGCCCCGAAGATTTGGCTTTAGCTGAACGTTGCTTACTGGGCTTCAGCGCTGGCCCTCCCAGCCTTCCCGGACTCTATAACAACTACAAGCGCATTGTGCAGACAGAAGATCATGTGATGATTTTGCTAGAGATGGTTCATGACGCTCGCGTGATCCGGATGAATTCTAAACATGGCCCAGCCAGTCATCGCTCATGGTTGGGCGACGCCATTGGTCGCTGGGAAGGCGATACCCTAGTGGTTGAAACCACTAATTTCCGCAACCAAACCGGCCTTTATGGCGGTGATGAAAACTTGTATCTGATAGAGCGTTTTACGCTGCAAGAGGACGGCAACTTACTTTATGACTTTACGGTGAAAGACAACACCGCATGGACGCAGCCTTGGAGTGGCGCTTACGTTTGGCAAACCTCTCAGGACAAGGTGTATGAATATGCCTGCCATGAAGGCAACTACGCCATGGGCAATATCTTGCGCGGTGCGCGGCTGTTAGAGAGTGAAGCTTTGGCTGAACAGGCCGCGAAGTAAGCGTTGGATTTTTTTGTTATCAGAAGTGTTAGCGCACAAACATGTTTGAGTAAGTTGATTTAGGAGTACGCTTTGGAATCCGAGGGATTTGATATTAGACCTGCTATGGATGCAGAAATGGGTCAGCTTGGGCTCATGGGTTCTTACTCATACGCTGGCGCTTTTGGCGATGGTGAAGACAATGTGGTAGCGACGAGTACGAAGGCTGAGTGGACCTTATGCGCCTTTGACGAAGCGGTTCGCACAGAGAAAGACCAAGCCACCATGGCTACATCATTCTGCGCATTCCCCTTCACCACACGTGTAAATGGCAAGGCCATGGCCATGGCCGGTATTTCTACAGTGGGTACTCGACCCGAGTATCGGCGCATGGGTTTGCTGCGCAAAATCATGACCAGAGCATTCGCTGAGCAAAAAGAACGGGGTCAGAGTATTGCGGGGCTTTGGGCGTCTCAAGCGGCCATCTATCAACGTTATGGCTTTACCCATGCGGGCATGAACAGAAACTATGCCGTGGACACTGTTGATATTCATTTAAGTTTGGATAAATCCAGCGCCGCCCTAGAGTTACCTGTGGTGACCAGATACACGCCAGCGCAGGGGCTAGACGCAGCGCGCGAGGTTTACAAAAATTTTATCGCACAGCGCACGGGTTATCTGCATCGCGGTAAGTCTTTATGGCTGAATAGTACGTTAGACGAAACAACTCCAGATGGCCCGGTATATATTGCCTTGGCGGGTACACTTGCAGTGCCCCTCGGATATGTTGTTTACACCCTGCGGTCTAATCTTGTGGCCAATCGGGCGCGTTCCCAAGAAATTAAAATCCGCGATTTTGCTTGGTTAGACTTAGCGGCCTATCAAAGCCTTTGGCAGTTTATAGGCAAGCATGATTTGGTTGGGCGGGTGGTCTGGGCAAATGCGCCCATAGATGATCCTGCGCTTGCGTTGTTTCAAGAACCAGGAATGCTGCACAGCCAAGATACTGAAGCCAGTTGGTGGCGTATTGTAGATGCACCTAACGCCCTAGCTCAGCGCGGTTACATTGTGAGTGAAGACATTAAAATCGGCATTGCTGGAGATGACCTAGCACCTTGGAATAATGGCTGTTGGCACCTTTGTAGCGACGGCGGCGAGGCCAATGTCCAGCCAAGTAGTGATGAGCCAGACGTGACACTGTCCATTAAAAACCTAACGTCCATTTTCTGTGGTATGCACCGAGCTCAAGATTTAGCTAACTGGGGTTTGCTTAGCGGTCAAACAAATGCCGTTGCCCGCCTTGACCGACTCATGGCTACTCAATACGCGCCCCACTGTCCGGACCATTACTGATGGGCGCGTCTGCAAAAACCTCGGAATACCTTCGCCTTGAGAGCCGGTCAGGGCGTGTCTGCGTTGCCACCAAATTAGCTCACGGCGTGGGTTCCATGCCGGGTAATTATAAAGATTTCGTTTTCAGCACTTTTTTACTGCTCTACTACTCGCAAATTCTAGGTTTGTCCGCGAGCTGGGTCTCACTGGTGTTGGCCATTACCCTCATTATTGACGCAGTTACTGATCCGTTAATGGGGGCTATTTCAGATAACTTTAAGCCGCGACTGTTCCCCGCTCTTGGGCGTCGTCATCTCTTCATGTATCTGGCCATATTACCTTTGGGCCTATCTTTGTATTGCCTTTTTTCTCCACCAAACTGGGAAAGCCAGCAGGCGTTGTTGGCATGGCTGTGTTTTTGGGCCGTTGCTGCGCGACTAGCGTTTACCCTTTACGTTGTGCCCTGGGCCGCGCTGTCTGCCGAACTCACAGATGACTACGAGGAGCGGACCAGTATTGTTGTTTATCGTGTGGCAATGGCGTGGATTGGCGGCATTGCGTTTCAAGTTTTCGTCTACACCTATGTTATGCCTGACGTTGGCGAGAGTTACGGTCAGCTCGACGTTAACAATTACTCCGTGTTGGCATTTTGGCTAGCGGGCTTAGTCATGTTGTGGGCGGCAATCACCACGCATTTTACCCGCAACCAAATCCCTTATTTACGTCAACCTACCGATCCTGCGCCGTTAGATTTGCAACTGTTTCTTACGGAAGTGCGGCTTGCTTTTGCAAGCAGGAACTTTCGTTTGTTTTTTGCTGTCTCACTAACTTTTTTTGCCACCGCAGGCACAGGTGCGGTGTTTGATATTTATATGAACACCTATTTTTGGGAGCTGCGCAGCGAAGACCTGCGTTGGCTAGGCGTGTCCATTACATTCGCCTTTATAGCCCTGGCCATTGCTGGTCCCTTGCAAAGTCGCTTTAGCAAACGGGATATAGCGGTGGTTTGTTTGGTGTTTTTGATTATCGCCTTAATGACTAAAGTGTCGTTTAGATTTACAGATATCTGGCCAGACAATGGCGATGCTAAATTGTTGCCACTGTTGGTGCTGTTCACTTGTATTCAAATGTTCTTTGTTACGCTGTTCTCGGTCATGGTGGTGGCAATGTTGCCTGACATGGTTGACGAACAGCAGTTGTTAGTGGGACGGCGTCAGGAAGGTGTCTTTGCCTCGGCATTTAGCTTTGCCAGCAAGACCACGGCAGGCTTTGGGCTGTTGGTAGGTGGGTTATTGCTTGAACATGTGATTGCATTCCCAACTAAGGCTGTGCCGGGGGAAGTCCCTGCGGATACCTTAATCACTTTGGGTGTGGTTGACGGCTTATTGGTGCCCTGTCTATTTTTTCTGCCTGTTTATTTGCTCAGCCGATATTCATTGTCCAGAGATAAGCTGGCAGCCATTCAGGCGCAGCTTCCTAATCAGTAAATTGTCCAGCTCAGTAAGCGCGTAATTTGCGGGATCTAAAAACTGGATTTTAGTTGAAAAGTATTGAGGAAATTAGATGTTAGAAAAAGTACATCCATCCACTGTGGGTATGTGTGAAGACCGCTTGGAGCGTGTTACCCAGTGGCTAGAAGAGCAAGTCAGCGGCGAGCGCTTGGCCGGTGCCAGTGTGATGATTGGTCGCCAAGGCAAAATCTCTTATCTGCAAACGGCGGGCTATGCTGACAAAGAAATAGCTAAGCCATTTACACAAGACAGTGTGGTGCGGATATTTTCCATGTCCAAACCCATTACCTCGGTGGCTGCAATGATGCTTTACGAGCAGGGCTGCTTTCAGCTCGACGATCCCGTAGCTAAGTACATTCCAGAGTTCGCGCACACACCTGTATGGCGCGGCGGCGATGCCGGTTTGCATGAGACCGTGCCGCAAACCAGTCCAATGTTGGTGAAGCACTTAATGTCCCATACGTCTGGGCTGACTTATGGTTTTATGCACAGCAATGTAGTGGACGGGGAATATCGTAGCGAGGATATTGAGTTTATTAATTTCCAAGACGGCTTGGCAGAAATAGTTACGCGGCTTGCGAAGATCCCGCTTATTTCACAACCGGGCGCTCAGTGGAACTACAGTGTTTCTACAGATGTATTAGGTCGCCTTGTGGAGATCTGGTCAGGCATGCGTTTGGCAGAATTTTTTCAGCAGCGAATTTTCTCTCCGCTGCAAATGCACGATACTGACTTTCAGGTTAAGGTCGAAAACCAAAATCGCTTTGCTGCGCTGTATGGTCCTGCAAGCGGTGTCGATATGAGCAATGTTGGCAAAGCAAATCTTGACTTGGAAAAGGTCGAGACTAGGGGGCTAACGCTTCAGGAAGGGTCGAGTAAGTCGCGGTATTTCAATGCGCCAAAGTCTGATTCAGGCGGTGGTGGATTGGCTGGCAGCATTGGTGATTATGGGCGTTTTTGTCAGATGCTTTTGAATGGCGGCGAGCTAGACGGTGCGCGCCTACTCAGTCCCACTACGGTTAGATTTATGCGCACGAACCAATTGCCCAACGACTGTGATATGGCGGCCATGGGCCAGCCTGTTTGGAGTGAAACCAGCTATGACGGCATAGGTTTTGGTTTAGGTTTTGCCGTGGTGCTTGATCCGCCCAAGGCGTCCATCATTACCTCTAAGGGCGAGCATCATTGGGGCGGCGCTGCCAGCACCTTTTTCTGGATTGATCCAGTGGAAGATTTGTTTGTGGTTTTCTTCACTCAACTTATACCGTCCTCGACGTATCCGATTCGCCGGGAGTTGCGTGCTCGGATTTATCAGGCGCTGGTTGAATAACTAGCAAAAATCTTAGTCAGATATTTTTTTGGGGGAGGGTATGCAGCTAGAAGTTTTTCAAGCGCTTGGGTTGGACAAAGCTTGGGGCGACCATCATAGCTTTGATTTCCAAGTGAATGGGCGTGCTAACGCAGAAATTGAGCAAGCGCTGAATACGCTAGGGGACGTGCAGTATCACCCATGTCCTGAAGCCTATGAGCGGGAGGGTATTGCCAAAGGTGAAGTGCACGTTTTTCGCGATTGGACGGAAGATAAGTTCTATCCGCATACCCAACGGAAGATTTCTGTATATGTGCCTGCTCAAAGTGGGGAGGGCGCGCAGCCCCTGAACTTACTGGTGTTTAGTGATGGCGACGGCTACCTGAGCAGTAAAGGCAGTATCCGCGCGGCGAATGTATTAGACAATCTGATCGCCGATGGGTTGTTGCCAGAGACTCTTGGCGTGTTCGTCAATCCCGGCATACCTGAGGGTGTGACTTTTGTTAAAAATGCTCGGCCCGATCCCAAAGCGAACCAGCAGCGCAGTTTCGAATATGATTCTTGTACCCCAGATTATGTAGAGTTTTTACTTCAACGCGTACTGCCTTTTGTCAGCAAAGAGCTTGGTGTGGTATTGAGTGAACAAGCAGCTGACCGCGCTATTTGTGGTATTTCCAGCGGCGGTATTTGCGCCTTTAATGCGGCTTGGCACAGGCCGGATCAGTTTGGCAAAGTGATAAGCCACTGCGGCTCTTTCACCAATATTCGAGGCGGGCATAATTATCCGTATCTCATTCGCAGCACCCCGCGCAAAGCGCTACAGGTGTTTTTGCAGAGTGGCGAAATGGATGCAGAAATTGTCACCGGCAGCTGGCCGTTGGCGAATCAACAAATGGCCGCTGCGTTAGCTTTTGCGGGTTACCCACACCGCTTTGAATTTGGCACTGGTGGACACAATCTTCGTCATGGCGGAGCGTTATTCGCAGATACATTGAAATGGTTATGGCCTGCTGATTAGCCCCTTGCAGGAGATAAAATGGCGCTTTAGCGGTTTGATTTTGGGTCAGCTAGGGCTTGTGGATAGCGACTCTATAAGGCGTTAGATCCCAGTTTGGGTATCTAACTTGAGCGCGGTCTAAGCTCACCTGAGTCCAAAATGCATCTCCCGGTGGCGCAACGCCAAAACAGGTGAGTTGATCCGGCGTTGCGTAGTCGAAAATGTTTGCCCAAGGCTGGGTGTGATGAAACGGCCAGGCGTGGTAACCAATCCGATCATTACCAGCAGCTTTGAAGCAGGCCATGACCGCGTATCTGTGCCCCTTGCTTGCCGTTAAATTCGTGCCGCGATGATAGACATCAATGCCATATGGAAAAATGCTCCCCGCAGGTGCGGCGCTGGAGCGACACAGTGGTAGGAGTTTTTCTTGCAAATCTGGGTCCGCTGAAAAAGCCGCCTCTGGTCCGGCAACGGCTGCACTGTCTGTTCTGGTGACATAGTGCATGGGGCCATGTGCTTCGCTAACGTCACTGAAATAGCAAAGAATCGTCACGCTGTTTTTGGCAGCGTTTTCACTGGGTACGGTGAGGGTGTGGTTAGCGAAGTCGCAATGTAGCGGTTGATTATAATCAGCCTCGCCAGTGAACTTGGCCCAAGCTTGGCATTGATATAAATGAATGTTCGGAGTTTTCAGTGCTGCCCTTGCGAAGGCCATAAGAGCCGGGTGCACGCCAATAAGATTCAATGCCGGCGAACAATCGAAGGGTATTGCTGCAAAATTTTTGAACTGCTTGGGATGAAAGCTTGGGGGCTTGTCGGGTGAGGTGGCTTTTGCAGGTATCTTGCCGGGCTTATCGCTAGTTATAGTGTTGTCAAACACTCGCGCAAAATCCGCAGCCACAGCTTGCACTTCATTTGGGCTGAAAAAGTCCTCAATAAGTACGCCACCTTCCTTCTCCCAAGTATCTAGGTGTTGGGCGTTAAAAGGCAGGTCTGCTGTTTTAGTTACCATGGTTTAACACCTGTCTCTTATACACATCTCCGAGCCCACGAGACTCCTGAGCATCTC